>OGXA01001224.1_pt1 | contig 21565 bp, 20 predicted proteins | sample 1576171 | NCBI WGS metagenome assembly OGXA01 (sample SAMEA3541587, study PRJEB24748) | human gut metagenome | biome: human gut; feature: human-associated habitat; material: faeces | place: China | collected 2012 | reverse complement strand
CGGAAATGTAGAGGTCGTCGTCCGCGCTGATGCGGTGATCCTTCAGCGGATACAGTCGGCTGCAAAGCTGCCCTTTGACCACAATGGGATGAAGCCCCGCCGAACGCAGTTTGCGATAAAGGTCAGCAAACTCTGCCGAGCGCACAGTCTGGTTCAGCACCTGCCCGATGACCTGCTGCTTGACGGCGGCAAACAGCGGCGCGTTTTCCGCGGCGGCAGGCGTTTTGCGAACAGCCTCGAAGAGGATCGGCAGCAGCTTCTGCTGGTTGGCCAACGTAAAAATGGCAGGCCAGTCCACCTTTTCGGCGGGCAGATCTCCGCCAGAGATAGCAGCTTTGGCGATATGGAGAAATTGTGTTTCGGTGGTGGTCGGGGTCATGTTCGTGTGCCGAACCCTTTCTCTGGATTTTTCGATGGCGTGAGCGGCAAGCAGCGACGTAGCGCCGAGAAACGCGCCCAGCGTGTTGCAGATCACGTCATCCGTCTCCGCAAGCCCCAGCGCGCAGCGGTACTGGGCGTACTCGATTCCCGCGCTGAGCGCGCAGCCGACGAGCGTCGTGAGGATGATTCTGCCCCAGCGGTGCCACTTCTGCGGCAGGGCATTGGACAGCGTCAGCCCCAGCGGGAAGAAGAGGAAGACGTTCATCAGCATCGCGCGGTAGAGTTCTGGTTGCTGGAGTGCGGCGGTGAAGGTGGCAAAAGGGGTGAGGATGAGCTCGTAATCACCGGGCGTGCGGGTCAGGATGGTGGCATAGAGGATAGTTAACGCAGTGATAGAACATAGTACCAGATTGATGATAGTTCGTTTTTTCTGATTTTTGTGCAGGGAGAGCATTGCCCAAACGATAAGCAGTGCCAGCATCAGAATAATGACCATGTGCAGGGGCAGCGCGTAAATATGCCGCATCATAATATGCTCACCTGGTCAGAATATCTGCAATTCTTTTGCTGGCAAAGCCATCGCCATAGGGATTCGCAGCGGTGCTCATTTGGACGTATTCTTCTGGGGATTCCAAGAGAAGCTTGAAGTTGCGATAGATATTTTCTTCATCTGTGCCGACGAGCTTCAGTGTTCCAGCCTTGATTCCTTCCGGACGCTCCGTGGTATCCCGCATGACAAGAACCGGTTTACCCAGTGACGGGGCTTCCTCCTGAATACCTCCGGAGTCTGTCAGGATCATGTAACTACGAGCCATAAAATTGTGAAAATCCAACACGTCCAGCGGCTCAATAATATGAATGCGCTCATCCCCGCCTAAAATCTCATCCGCCGTTTGGCGAACCACGGGGTTCATGTGAATGGGGTAAATTGCTTTCACATCGGGGTGCTCATCCATGACTCGTCTTATTGCCCGGAACATATGCCGCATGGGCTCACCAAGGTTTTCACGGCGATGCGCTGTAATCAAAATCAACCGGCTGCCCAATGCCCATGTCAGTTCGGGATGGGAATAGTTTTCACGCACTGTGGTCTTCAGCGCGTCGATTGCCGTATTGCCGGTCACATAAATGCTGTCCACATTCTTACCCTCGCGCAGAAGATTCTGCTTTGAGAGTTCGGTAGGAGCAAAGTTGTACTGGCTGATGATACCGACCGCCTGCCGGTTGAACTCCTCCGGATAAGGAGAATAGATGTTATATGTCCGCAATCCAGCTTCCACATGTCCCACGGGAATCTGTAGGTAAAAGCAGGCCAATGCAGTTACAAACGTGGTAGAGGTGTCGCCGTGTACCAGTACGATATCCGGGTGAACCTCCTCCAAGACGGATTTGATGCGGTTGAGAATATTGGTCGTAATGTCAAACAGTGTTTGCTTGTCCTTCATAATAGACAGGTCATAGTCCGGAACGACATGGAAGGCCTCCAGCACCTGATCCAGCATCTGACGATGCTGACCTGTAACACAAACGATTATCTCTACATCCCGCCGTGTCTTCAGCTCGTTGACCAGCGGACACATTTTTATTGCTTCCGGTCGAGTGCCAAAAACCAGTATGATTTTTTTCAATTGTGCACCTTACTTTCGTTCATTTTATCGTCAGAAATATACACTTTTGCTTATTAAAACAGCGATTCTTAATCATGAGTGCCCATCTGTCACTTATGTTCATTCACTGAAAGGCAATCTCACGGTTAGCTTTCAATACAACTAAAATAACGCAGCCTCATTAGATATAAATGTTTGCCGTTCTATACAGAAGAAGTCGTTTCCATATACTTCATTAGAGTTCAATTATGCAATCTGCTTTCTAATCTTTTTTTCAGCAGATAAACGACATATCCCGCTGCTGTCGATATAAGCGCAACAACAAAATAGGTCCAAATATTGTGCGCTATCTTCTTCCCTATCGTTTCGATAAACATTGGATGGATACAGTAAACAATTGTACTGAGGTTTCCCAGCCGAATCGCGCATTTTGCCTTTCTTTCATCTTGAAATTGCGCAAACTCCAGAATCAAATGGAACAAGAAGTATATTGTCGGAAGGGTGCAGATAATATAGGATACCTTCTCAATACCTAAATTCCGCAATGTAAATGCCTCAACGTTCAAAAGTCCAAATGAAATTACAAGGCTAACTGCATAGCGCCGCGCGGCGCATCGCTCTCTTTCTCTGCCGACCTGAACTCCAAGCAAAATCAGCGGAGGCAGAATTGGGAGTCTGGAAAAATGGTTCAGCAACCCAAGTGACGGCACGATACCTGTCGGCAAAAAGGATTTGTATGTATAAGTAAAAATCGCAATCGCCCAGCAAATCAATATCAGCAGCCACTGGCGTTTGGCGGGAACCAATCTAAGAAGTATATAAGCCAACGGCAATGAGTAGAGCAGATAAAGCAAATACCACAGGTGATAATGCGAACCGCCCGTCACCGTAGCGAATGCGTAATCTACAAACGCCATAGGGGAAAGCCAACCTGTCTGAATCCAAATAGGAATAGAAAACACCAGATAAAGACACGTCCAAATAAAATACAGTACGAAGACTTTCTTCCATTGGCGGATGAACAATTTCAAATTGCTATTCGTCTTTTCAAGCATAGCTCCAAATGACAGTTTATTACCAAGATACTATCCTGTACACACTGCAAAAAATGGAACAGCCATTTGACCAACTATTTTAACTGCAAAGAAGTTTATTGTATCGTTTATATCTATGAAGGGATTCGTATGGATTCCAATCACCAGTAGTGCCGCGAGATATTTGGCAATAGCTACTGCCGAATTTCTGCTCTGTGTCATATCTTAATTTACGCCTCTCTTAGTCATATAGTTGACCGGCATACAATTACTTCCCACAGCTTTGAAGAAATCATGTATTATCTGGCGCATATGATTGCTGTTGGCAAGCATCTTATCAGATCCTGAAAATAATCCTTTATGTTAGTCTATAAGTTATTTTGCGAACACCTTATGGACAACGCGAAGTACGAGATCCCTGAAATACTGAAATTCTTCCTTCTTGTGAAAGCATAGGAAGAACACCAAGTTGGGAACCACACAGCAGATCACGAATTTCAGTATTACATCCACCAAGGCTGAAATGTGAATCAGTGCACAAATGCCGTAGCAAATAGCTCCAGCTAGGAGCAGGATCAAGGCGTATTGTCCATACTTCTTGAAATAGATGGACACCTTCTCTTCAAGGCCATATTTAAATACTGCGTATGGATCGTACCATGTATTTGTCAGCGCTCTGGATATGGCTGTAGCGAATAGGATTCCAAACAGGCCCCACATCTTCCCAAGCCATATTGAACAGACCAAGTTGATCGCCGCTGTTACGATCAAGAGATAGCGGCCCTGCCGAAACAGGCCCATTGTATTTTTGTACGTCCAAACGGCGCTTTGCATGCCGACCATGTAAAAGTTCAGCGCGATCACAAACGGGATTGAAATTGGAAGCACATAGGAACTTCCAAACAGTAGCCTCACGATATCTGTTGATACAACAAATATTCCGATGGATGCCCAGCCAAAGAGCCAGAAATTTGCAAGGTTAATGATATTGAACATTGCAATCTTTTTCTCTTTTGACTCGACTGCATTCAGATTGCCAACACTGGCGGTAATTCCGTTAAAAAGCTGGTTCAGAAGCGAATTCAAGGTTCCCGACAGCAACGTATAATTAGACGCAAGGCCAACCGTTGCAAGCCCATTAAAAAATGCGATGATAATATTGTCCGTACTATTTACAAGCAGCCCGCACAGCTTCCAAATGACAAGGGCGCGTATGTTACGGGCAAGTACCCCCTTCTCATCTTTATCAAGCGGTTTGATATTTTTCTCTGCAATATACGGATACTCTTTCCTGGCGATATACGAAACAACGATGTTGTATACAAACGCGCCAATGCACTGGATAATCAGATACCCGATATAATGGTGTGTTGCAAAAAGCCAGATAATTTGCAACACGCTCTGAGCGACCGTAATAATGTAATTAACGCCCGTAACAATATAGTTCTGCTGGGCTGCCATTAGTAGGGAAGCGCGATAGCTGAAAAAATATGTGCTGGCGGCATTAAACAAATATAAGCCGTAAAGGAGATAGATGTTTTCCTGAATATTTGGCTCATCAATAAGCAAATGCAGGAACGGCATTAATGCCACGCCAATTACAGCAACAGCAACGCCAATTACACGGTAGCACTGTCCGTAGAACTCCACTAGGGACGCGACTTTTTCTTTGTCATCGACCGCCAAAGGCTTGTACAGTGCATACACGATAGCGCTGCCAATTCCAAGTTCGGCAAGGCTCAGCATGCTGAGAATATTTGTAAACAGCCCGCTTACGCCTAAATATTCCGCAGAAAGTGTACGCGTAAATACCATACGGCAAACAAGGCCAAGCACTGTATTCAGTGCATAGCCTCCCAGTCCCGTGATAATATTCAAAACAGAATACTCAGTGCGTGATTTCTTTCTCATGCTTCCTCTTCAAACTAATTCTTACTTGCCTCGCATATTGCCCGAAGCGCCATCCCCTGCGCAAACGGCATGATATCGTAAGTCTGCGCAAATATTCCAATCCCCTTGGTATCACCTTGGCAGTCATCAATTGCGCCTGTGAGTCGTGTCCTTTTCAGCAATATCGAAAGGCAGCGATGTGAATTGTCTCTGTATACGCTATTTTTCAATAGTGTCGCGCATTCGGCATAAAACCATGCCATAGCCGCCGTCGCAGAACTATCATAAGTCCCTTCACGCTGTAAAATAGAGCCAAACCCACCGTCGGTACGCTGATACTCAACATAGGCTTGTGCGGATTCCGAAATCCACTGCAAAACTTCTGCCTGATATTCGGGTGTCTGTAGCTGGTGATATGTATCCACTAATCCAATCAAATACCACGCCGTACCGCGCCCCCAACCATAAACGCCAAGCGGCAACTTGCTCTTGATATTGAATGCATGATTGGGAAGGGCTGTGCCAGCCAACAGACCATATGTGTGATACATTCTCAATTGGTCTACCGCGAGTTTTTCACATTGACTATCGTGATAAACCTGTGCATATAATGCCAGAAACGGACATGTCAATCCCAAAGTATCCACATACATTTCGGGGTTGTCTCGCCCCCCGGTATATGAGATCATACCATAGTCGTTGACATTCTTCCTGATCAATTCAATTGAATAATCCATTGCCGGTCGGACTGCCTGCGGATCTTTCGCCGCTTTCAAAACAGCAAAAGACAGCATTCCGCAGTCCACAGCAACCGGCTTCTTTTTCCACATTCCGGCATCGTCTATCAGATCATTCACCGCTTGTTTGGCGGCAATGTGGGAGCTTTCGTTGCTGCTTTCCAGCAGGCCAAGAATCAGGGCAGCTTTCTGCCATGACTGGATCGATCCACTTCTGTACTTGCCCTGAATGAAATCAAGAAGCATATAACGGGAGTTATCTGTGATTTTTACTGTTGGTGTGTGTTTTACCCAGCGACGCGCGGTTCTTTCGATTACTGCGAGCCATTCCTGCTCATCCCATCTGCCAATATGAAATCGGCAGTAACGATTTTTCAAGTAAAACAGGAAATCAATTCCGTAGTTGACAATGCAAAATGCCAGCACGATTCCAAGAAGTACCTTCATCATCTGCACATCAGCTCCTCAACTGCGTCCCTTGCCAGTAATGCTCGTGCTTTATATTCCGGCATAGTCTTTATCAAATGATCACGTACTGTCGTTTCGTTTGCGGACAGCCAATCAAATCCGTTTGCCAATTCGTCCGGATTTCGCAACTCTTGCACCGGCAAAACGTAGTGCTCCTCCGTACCGAAAATATCCCGCGCGATCCCTTTTGATTTCACAGAGTAACCGAGTACCAATGTTGGCACGCAGGTGGAATAGGCCGCAATCGTTGCGTGAGTACGGGCGCCGATGAACATTCTGCAACGGGAGATATAGCCCTTTAATTCACAGCAGTTATGATCTTCTACGAGTACTACGCGGCCAGTAGAAGCAAACTTTTCATATAAACTGCGGAGTGGAATCCGATCATCGCTATTCTCAATGACAACATGAGGGATCAACGCAACCGCCGCATCTGTGGCATTCAGAATGTGCTCAATCAGACGGCAATATGCTTCGTATGCGACACTGCCATCTTTCGCACATTGCATGATAAGCGGGCTCGCGTTAATACCGATGGTGTTGCCTTCTTTCCAGCCTTCAGGCAACGGCAATTCTACGCTGTCCAACACAAATGCAGGATCGGCTACGAGAATCGTGTTTGGATTCACAGCTTTCAGCGTTTCATAGCTGATACTTTCTCTCGCAGTTATAAGATCGTATCGCGCAATATCCTTTGCGGTGGCGGTATCCATCTCGGATGGCTCAAAAGAGCATCCCCAGAATACTGTTTTGCCGCCTTTCTCGTGGATGATTTGATTATAATGTCCCAAAATGTCTTTGCCAGCATAGCAGTAGTTGTCTCCGCCAATTGACAGGTAAGTATCGCCGCTCTGTATAGCCGAAAAGAACGATTCATGGGCAAACCTTGTATATAAATAATCGCTTCCTGTGAGTTTGTGATGTACTTTAAAGCTAAACAATTTTGCACCGACTGGGGGACATTTGGTATCTTCAAAAATGTCCACGATACCTCTTAAACCACAGGATATATCTGCATCTGGTACAGCGCTCCAAAGAGAAGCCCGCGCATGCAGAATTTTTACAGTCGAACGGACGATGGCTTCACATCCGTGATTTGCACTGCCACCGTGATAATAAAAGCATATTCTTCGCATTTTTCGGCCTCAATCATATATTTCCTGAGAACATTCTCCGCAATTTATTTGGCACTCTCACGATAAGTGTATATAAAGCATAGTAAAACAGATATTTCTTTCTGTACGGATTATCCCCATTTGCTAAATTAACTCTGCATCGATGCAATCCATAATAGTAGTAATATTTTGAAATGACATCAATTTTACCAAAATTTTTACGATTTTTCAGCAGGCATCTTTCCAGTGTTGTGTTAAATGTATCCTTTCTCATAGTGCTGGTCAATGCTCCATCATGCCAACGGTATGCATATAACTTCTGGGGGATACACGCTGGCTCATACTGTGCACAAATACGCTGCCAATAGTCGAAGTCTTCTACAAGTGTCATTTCTGGATCGTATTCTCCCACGGTTTCGTATACTTTTCTGGAATACAAAAAGCACGCGCCGACAGGATTGGTTCCCACAATGGACTTCTTTGCATTATCATTGACCATAATGCATTCTACGATGTCACCATCACCATTGATCACGTCGCACGAGGCAAATGCGAATTCCTTTTCCTGCTGTACCAAAGCGTTGTGCATTGTCTCAAGCGCTGTTGGATAATAGTAATTGTCATCGGACGTCCAGGTAAGGAAGTCGCCTTTTGCCAAGGAAAATCCCCGGTTCAATGTCCTCGGAAGACGCATATTCTCAGGGTTTTTATAATAACGAATGCGGTGATCCTTCGCCGCATACTCCTGCGCAATAATCGCAGTATTATCGGTCGAACCATCATCAATAATCAATAGTTCCCAATTCGCGTAAGTCTGCGACAAGACACTATCTATACTTTTGCGCATATATTTTTCGCCGTTATAGATTGGCAGCACAATACTAATCAATGATTCCGTGCTTTGCTCCATTTTGTTTTTTACAGTCCAATCTTCAGCGCATTGCGGATATGACATGCAACCGCCAAACTACTCTTTGCCATATTGAGCCAAAGTCTTTCTTTCAGGCTGCATCCTTCCATCTGAAATGGATGCGTTTCTATTAAGTTCTCAAAGTAGGTTAGTATCTTTTCAGCCTCAGCTTTGTTCAGCGCCCGCAAGGCTAACTGTCCCTGATATATGCAGGTAAACCACAGATCGCGGGCGCTAAGATCAGTCAATTCGGGGAAGTGATTCTTAATATATGTATGTCGCTGAGTTTTCGCCTCTACGGCCTGAATCCATTTGCTTATTGGCATAGAATGCATGACGGATTCCGACTGCTGCCGATAAGCATAGCCAACCTTTGTGGAATGAATCAGTGCATTTGCATTTCCCAACACCCGATAAGTAAAGAATTCATCATCAATCTTTTTGTCAGTTGGAAACCGTATACCGTCCATCACATGACGGCGATAGAGTTTATTCCATATCAATTGCCTGAAAACACGATCTCGAATATGTTCCTCCATCGCCTCTTGTACAGTGTAACTGTGTGTCTCATATCCGCACGCAAATACAGCATCATCACCGACCACTTCAACATAGCTACACTCGGCTATATCTACACTCTGTTCCAACAGCGTATATAAATGAGCGTACATATCCGGCACAATATAGTCATCGCTGTCAACAAAAGCAATCAGGCTGCCTGACGCAAGATCAAGCCCCGCATTTCTTGCCGCGCCACCGCCTTGGTTCCTCTGATGGAGTACCCGAATACGGCTATCTTTTTCCGCCCATGCATCGCACATGGCGGGGCAGTTATCCGGTGAACCATCGTCCACCAAGATGATTTCCAGATTTTTATACGTCTGGTTTACAATGGACGATATACACTTATCGAGGTATGGTTCGACCTTATAAACAGGAACGATTACGCTGATCTTTGCAGTATCCACAGGGTTCACCTCCCAGCCTCCAGAATACTCGTAACAATCTTAGCTGGCTCAAAATCATCCAGCGGCACATTTCGAACGGAGCCAATGTTACCAGATTCTATCTGCCGAATTGCGCGAGTGATATCTTCCACAGTGTTTCGACAGAAAACATATCGATTAAACTTGCCAAAATAATCTTTCAGTACAGCCTGCTCGTCCTCTGTGCCATCAAGGATAAATAGGATCGTTTTGTCCGTTGCAGAATACTGATATATCTTGCCTGGTATTTGACCGCCCTGCCGATTGCAGAGAAACACAAGAACATTGGTGCCGTCCTCGATTGGTTTCAGTTCTGCTAAAGGAAGGCGCGGATGAATATGGATCTTATCTGTCGAACGGAAAAAGTTGCTCGGGTTTCCACAGATATTGACCTCGACTCCTGCCTTGTCTGCCGCTGTATAGAATGGTTCTAAGTCTCTTGCCGCTGGTGCATAGTCGCCAAAGTAGCCATAGATATTTCGCCCAAAGGATTTATGTACAGGCGTAGCGTTCTTGTAGTATGCAGGTAGTGGCATCCAAAACATCTTTTCCGCCGACTCAGGAAATAGCTTCTGCTGATTCCGCAGCGTCAGCGGACTGACATAGCAGACTTTTTCCGCTAACGACAGCAACCGCTTTTCTTCCCGACGTACACACTCCTGACTATTGAAGCCATACACATCAGAATACCAAGGATCCTCCCAGATCTGGATCCAGTGTTTGGCTTTGATCCTACTTGTTTTGAGAAGCCTGTATGCAGCCAAGTGGCTAACCGGGGGATGCGAAATCGAAATCACAAGGTCGAAGCTAACGTCGCAGGAAAACCTCTTGCATTTTTGATAAAATACCTTATCCATACCATAAGGACCATATAATGCGCGGATTCGGCTTTTTATGCTCTGAAGCAGGCCATCTGGCTGTCTACTAGGCGTAGCAACCGTTCCTTCCGTATGCTGCTCATCTGCGCTGAACATACCTTTTTTGAAGTGCGAAAGACGTTCGTATAGGGAAATGGCCCGTATATAGTGACGATCGATCTCATCCGGAATTTTCATTGACAAGTCTGCCGGGTAGTCTGCCGGATCTATACTCAATGACGATACATGTGCGCCAGCATCAACAAGTCCTTGCAGATACGCAAGGTGGCATAGATTTGCAGAGCTGTTTACAGACAGGCAGTATCCATTTATGATCAAGACATTCATATTATTTACCTTTGTGAATCAGTTTCAGCAGCATATCTTCCACCGCACGGACAGTATTTTCTGTGCTGAAGGTCTTGCCTCGCTCGATAGCCTTTTCCTTATAATGGGTAAGCTTGTCCGGATGATCCAGCAAATCCTTGATCCCTTGATACAACGCTTCCTCGCTGTTTTCAGTCACAATGCCCCATTCGTTGTGCTCACCCAACATTTCTTTCATGCCAGAAACTTCAACGGTGCAGACAGGCGTTCCAACGATTAGCGCCTCAGTGGCGGCGGTAGAAAAGCCCTCCGCAAAGCTGGCGCAGACGAAAAGGTCGCACTTTGAGACATATTTATATGGGTTGGTCTGGTAGCCGAGCAAGGTGACAACTTCTTGCAGGTTATTTGTTTGAATATAGCGTTCCATTTCCTGCTGAAGCGGACCGATACCAAGGATGTAGAGATGGACGGGATATTTCTCATCATGCAGACGCTTGATGATGGACAGCAGACGCATATAGCCCTTGGATTCCTTCAGCGTTCCGACCGCCATCAGTCGTATTTTTCCGTCATCCATCAGCTCTGGCGCGGTATCATTTGCGTTAGTCAGTACTTTCTCGGACTCCACTGTGTTGTACAGCACACGGCATGGTTTCTGAAAATTCAGGATGCGGCAAAAATCGTCATGGACATACTGCGAAACGCACACAGTCTGGTCAAAGCGGTCGTAGCACTCGCGCGCTTCGCGCTCACTGCGGAACGAACCTGACAGACGCTCCATCGTGTGCTGCTCCACGTGAATCCACGATACGAGCTTTGTATTTGCGTCTTGGCAACCACTGATGATGCGCGCAGAGGGGCCCTCCAGATAGGAAACCTCGATGTCGTAATGCTCCTTCACGCACATGCGGTGTAGCTGTGCCGGTGTCAGCAGCTTCATTAGCTTGCTGTTACCCGGCACCTCTTTCGGGAATACCGCACGGAAGTGAATATCTGACGCAAGGAACTGCTCATTCACACCGCCGCCAAACAGCGCCGTCACAGAGATATCAAATTTTGAACGATCCATGTTATTGACCAAGTTGACCAGCACCTTTTCGGCACCGCCTTGGCCAAGATCATGAATGAGAAAAAGAGCCTTCAGCATTTGCCTACCCCTCGCTGATTTTTTCGGATGGCCTGCCGTAAACGCGCAGGAACCAGTCCATTTATCATGGGAATAAACGCTTTCAAATAGCTTTTCAGGCCAAGGTGCAGCAGTTTGCAGCCTTGCAACCGAACATAGGTTGAATTCACGCGATAGATGTACTTCCGGCGATTCAGCGCGTTCTGGTCGTTGCGCATCCTGTAGAGCGGCTGCTGAATATTGCAGCACCGATAGCCTGCCGCATACAGTTTAATCCAGAGATTCACATCCTCGACCCGCAGCATTCGCTTATCTACAGTGTATCCCCCCACCGCGTCCATGCACTCTTTACGAAGCATGACCGGTGCGTGGCAGATGGCTGTTCCTTCCACAACATTTGCGGGTGTCGGAAACTCCGGAAGTGTTGTTTGTCCCCATTCGCCGTTTTCATCAAACAGAATCATCGGGCTGCTGGTAATTTGGAACTCCGGATGGCTCTCCAATAAGGCAACTTGTTTTTCGAACCGTTCCGGCAAGCAGTTGTCATCCCCGTCCATCCGGGCAATATAATCGCCGGTTGCCGCAGCCAAACAGTTGTTCAGAGTCTGGTTGAGGCCAAGATTGTGTGCATTGCGCAGAAGAATCAGCCGGTTATCTGCGGCAGCAAGACGTTGTGCAACTTCATAGGTACCATCCGTAGAACCGTCATCGCAAAGAATAAGCTCCCAGTTTGAATAAGTCTGATTCTGTATGGCAGCGACCGCCTGTGGTAACGTCTCCGCGCAGTTGTAAATGCCCATTAGGGCAGATACTTTAGGATCCATCGCTGCTTAACTCCTCGTAGTTGTGTTCAAAATCGATCAAAAACGGATGATGCTTCCAGACACGCTCTTCCTCCGGGGGAAGCTGCATGTAATCGCCGTACTCCACACGCAGGGTCGAGTCCGCATCTGCAACACACATATACTGCTTCCCGTTAAACTCAATTGTCTTCACGTTCTCGAATAGGTTTGCGGGATAATACTTGCGGCTGCTCCCGATGGTGCTTGGAAACACATATTGCAGGGATTCATCCCCGTTCCAATTGCGAATTTTCTTCTCTGCACGCTCACGCCGCACAGCGTATTTCTCTTTCGGTGCTTTAAGCAAGACTCTCTCAGCTTTGCCAATCATTCCGCCCGAGCCGCTGGTGTGCCCGCGGCTGTAGAGCAGGTTCACAGCGCAAGCAATATACTGTATTTTCCGCCCTATCTTGCCGGACGGAACCCGATCACCGGGGAAAATATCAACGAATATGCCTTTGTGGTAATGCTTTGTCTGTTCCGCCTCGTCCTGCAGGAAGGTCGTATGATCCTTCCTGATTTTCGTGAAGTTCTGCGTAAAGTCCGAGTCAGTCCTTGTGTTTTGCAGGATATAACCTTTTGGCACGGATTGGTTCCAGATGACAAGAAGCTTTTCATAGTCTTCCCTGGGCATCATCAGGTCGATATCATCGTCCCACGGGATAAATCCCTTATGCCTCACAGCGCCGATCAAGGTGCCGTAGGCGAGAGAATACCGCAGACCGTGCTCCGTGCAGACCTGATGGATCACATCCAATATTTCCTGCTCTGTTGCCCAGATCTGCCGCTGGACTTGATCTGATGCTTGTGCCATGCTCATATGTCCTTTCTCTCCCGCAGATAGCTGGACGCATCCTTGAAGAAGCTCGCTACAATAATGAGAATGATAATTCCAATGGGAAAGGCCGCAATGATTGATACGGATTGCAGGCTGTTCATGGAATTCTTCGAGAATATCAGCGCGATAGGCAGCAGGATGAATACCACCGCCCAGAAGGTGCGAATGCGTTTATCCGGCTCCTGCTCCGGCTTCAATCTCTTATACGAGTAGCTCGAAACAACCATCGTCAGCGCGTCAAATGTGGTGGAATAGAATGCGACCATTGTGACCGCCAGCAGAATCAGGCCGAACTCCGTCAGCGGGAGCGTACCAAATATTTTCATAATTGCTTCGGAATAGTCGCCGCCCGCCGCAATAAAGCCGGTAACGTCAAGGCCATGCTTGAGCTGCTGTGCAAGGCCATAATTTCCAAGGATGATAAACGAGGTAAAGGTGCCCGCAAGGCCCCAGCCGTAACCGCCGAGGATCGTATTGCGAATAGTACGACCCTTGCTGATCACGCCGATAAAAAACGGTGTTGCAACACACCAGACCATCCAATAGGCCCAGTAATAAATCGTCCAGTTCTGCGGGAAGCTCGTTTCCCGCAGCGGATCCATCCATGTTGCCAGCCCGATGAAGTTCTGGGCAAGATTGCCGATTGCGGAAAAACCTGTTTCCAAAATATAGCGCGTCTCTCCGCCGCCGAACAGGACATAGGCCAGCAGCGCAAAGAAGCAATAGCTGCAAATGGCGGCGAGCTTCGCGATCCCCTTCATGCCGAACCAGACCGTGATGGTGTAGACCGCCGCAATCATCAAAAGGATCGCTATCGTTAACCCGATGCTGTCCTGCAGGCCAAACACCCGGCTGAGCGCTCTTGAGAGCAGCGGCGTTGCGAGGGAAAACGTCGTCGCTGTGCCTGCAATCAGCGCAAAAATCGCAGTCAGGTCGATCACGCGCCCCCAGATTCCATCTACCCGTCTTCCCAGCAGTGGGCGGCAGGCTTCGGAGAACTTCTGCTTATCACGGCCGCGGATATGGATCATAAAGCCAAACGCAACCGCAAGCACGATATAAAAGCTCCATGCGATAGGTCCCCAGTGGAAAAGCGGATAAGTTGATGCCCATTTCTGCATACCGCCCATCATTTCGACCTGCGGCTCATTGGCATACAGTGCCCATTCGCACAGCGAATAAAACAGAATATCCGCAGCCATGGTGGATGTGAAAATCATAGTGCCCCACTGAAAAGAGCGATACTGCGGCTTTTCACAGTCGCCAAGCTTGATCTTACCGAATTTGGAAAAGGCTATGTAAAGTGTGCAGCCTACGATGCCAACGCCAAGCAGTGCATAGTAGAGGCCAAAGTCATCCCCCAGAAAGCCTCGCACCACGCTCAGAACGAGCTTGGAGCCTTCCGGGAAAATCATAAACAGCGCACATACCGTCAGTACAATCGCCAGCGGCACCAGCATAGATACCCAGTCAAGTTCTCTTTTCAGTGTGTCCTTTTTCATAGGTCAATTGAAACCGCCTTTATAGGATGGATCAGCCTCGCAAAGCTCTGTGAAGCTGTCGATTTCGCGCAAGTCTTTTTCTGAAATGGGGTAAACGCCGAACTGGTACTCATCAGGGTGGCAAAACATTGCAACATCATCCCAGTAAATGCTCCGATTTTCGTTTTGCACAAATTCCAGTTCCAAGTGCTTTCTGAGTCGCTGCCCATCTTCTGCTGTCCAGCGTGACACACTGAAGAGCTGCCAGCCGTGATCGCCGCCTGTGCGGCTGCACTTTGTCACGATCCCGTTTTCAACTGTCAGCAGCCATTCGTTTGTAGCGCTGTCCGTCCAGGCGCAGCTATACCCGGAGCGGGTAAATTCCCGGTGAAGGATCGCCGGATTGCGGATAATCTGATCGCCGTCCAAAATGATCGCGTTGTTCAGGTATTTTCGCGCGACATAGAGGGATGCGATGTTATTACACTCCGCATACCATGGATTTTCTATCAGAGTAATGCCGTCGTACTTCTTTGCCCATTCATAGAATTGCTCTTTGAGGTATCCGACCACGACATAAATCTCGTGGATTTCATTCTCGTGAAGCGCCGCGATGATTGTATCGATCATGCGCACACCATTGACTGCAACCAGCGGTTTGGGAATCGTCGAGGTCACAGGGCGTAGCCGCTGGCCGATGCCCGCAGCCATAATGATCGCGCGTTCTATCATGTGTTCAGACATAATCTCTGCCAAATACCTCTCTATATTCTCGGAAGAATATCTCGCTGTATTCTCTTGCGTAGTCATATTGACGTTGTGCGTAAGCACCGAACTCTACACCACAATGACGCTTGAACTCGCACCAGTTGCTCCACACAAGGCCGCTGACAGCGATATAGCAGTGCACCTTCATGCGGGTCAACTTGTCGCAACCGTCGATGAAGTACAGATCGATCAGTTTTTCAGTTTCCTCCCGATCATACATTGCATAGATAATAAACATTGCAACGTCCAGATGCGGATCCTGCATCCCCGCATACTCCCAGTCGATGAGCTTGATCTGCTCAGCGCCATTCGTATCGTGCACAAACAGAAAGTTATCCGGAACCGCATCAATGTGACAAAGCTGGATGCTCTTCGGCTGTTCGTCGATGAATCTCTTCAAACTGAGAACCGCCCGTTTCGTTTTATCGTAATCCGCATAAATGGAAGGTTCACCTTTCCAAAGGCTCTCGTAAAAATCCAAGCGTTCCCACAGATCAAAGCTGTGCGCAACGTGCAGCTTACTTGAATGGAACTCTCGCAGAGCCGCAATGCACTTTGTGACTTCCTCCCAGTTCCCACTGTCACAAACATGTGCGTCGGTCAGATATGAAGCAATTTTTATCCCTGTTACAGGGTCAAAATAATGAACCGTTTCACTAATCCCCAGTGATTCAATTGCGCTGTAGACTGCATGCTCCCGCGCACGGTTGATCAGGCGGTCGGTTCCTTCACCGGGGATACGAATAATGTATCGATTCCCTTTTACAAAGAAGGCGTAAGAACGGTTGGTCATGCCTGTTTTCATCGTCTGAAGCGCTTCCACTTCATCCGCCCGGCAAAACCCGCATGATTCAATTAATTGGGGGATAGAAGAAGTGGGCATACATTAACCTCCAAATAGGCTTGTAACAAACTGCCACAGTGAAATTGCCGAATAGTCATTTCCAAAGTCCTTTGAAATGCCAAATTCATACAGAAAATATCCAAAGTACAGCACAGCTGCACAAATCGTAATAAATTGTGCTGAGCGCTTGTTGAATAACTTTTTTATCATCCACGGGAGAGAAATTGCCGTGGCGATTTCAAAATAAGCCGCCATACGCGCAAACAGGTTTGCAGCCTGCACAGTTCCAATCGTCAGAATCATCGCACAGACAGTGCTCATATTAACGAACAGATTCTCGCTGCGAGAGGATTCTCGGAAGAGGTGCTTGCGGAATGCTAAGGCTAATATAGACGGTATCCAATAAACGGCAACTCGCATCAAATTAATCTGGTGGCCGTCAAAAACCTCTCCCTCATCGACCAGCGCACCAATGGACTGCGCGTATTCCATGAATGCACCAAGTGTCCAGTCATAGGTCAACATCGCAAATATCGTTGCCAGTAGGCCAAGGTAGGTAATGATTCCCCATGGCCGTCCGAATAGAAGGGGAAGAATCAAAAACATAAAAGCGTGCGTATGGAACAGAATCGCGATTGCAACTAATAGATAAAAACGCACATATTTCTTCTCCTCAGCATAGGGAATACTCAATAAAAGGAAAAATATTGCGAAGCATTGCTTCAAAGCGGCAACATATACAATGTAGGTGCCAAGAGAGAAGAAAACCAGCATACTGAGCGCAGGATTAACAGAATATTTCTTGAACAGCTTTACAACGGCGAAGCTACTCAAAAGAGCTGGGAGAAGAAAATAAATATGATAGTTATCCGAGATGTCGTGCGAGATGTCTCTCCATAGATTTGATAGCGGGTTGCCCGTCAGATCTAACAGTCCTCCGCTTTCAAGAAATGCTCGCGCACCATTGGAATTATTCCATGCAAAGATATAGTTCCATGTATCGTTATAGCTCGTCCTCAAGAATGAGAAGCACGTCATCCACACGATCACAATGATCATGAAGATATCGGCTTTGCGCAGCATGAAATGCCGACGTCCGGTCTGAGGCCCCTCTAACTGCGCAGACGTCGGATAATAGACTTGGGACAAGTACATCAGAAAGACGCAGCCCCAATAAAGTAAAATCAGTTGCCGCATTCTCAGTCCCCCGCTGTCACAGGAAGCATAAGTCCCTCTATGGTCTGCGCCACCACAATGCGCTTGTCAAACTTCCGCTCGATGAGGGCGCGTCCGCAGCGGCCCATTTGTTCCTGTTCACTGTGCGTTTTGTTAGCAAATTCACGGAAGAAATTCGTCAGTGCCTCTGCATCCTGCACGGGGCAGAGATAGCCGCTGACGCCATCCTCCACCGCCTCGCGGCAGCCGGGGATATCGCTGGTGATGAGAGCGCGGCCCGTGGCGGCACCCTCCAGCAGAACGTTGGACATGCCCTCATGGTAGGAGGGCAGCACAACACAGTCCGCTGCCTCGTAGAACGGATGCACGTCCGTCTGGAAGCCGTGGAAGTTGATGACACCATCGGCAACCAGTTGATCGACGGTATCCTTGTAGGCATCCTCGTAGAAGCCCACCACATCAAAGGCGACCTTTTCGCCAAACTCCGCCTTGATGGTTTTCGCGGCAGCAAAGAACTCGTCCACGCCCTTTTCCTTCATAATGCGTCCGACAAACAGGAAACTGCACACACCGTCATCCTTCATGGGGACATAGGGATACTCGTCCAGATTGATGCCAGCGCCGGGGAGCACTTTCATCTGCTGGGCGGAGATGATGTTTTTATGTAAGAAAAACTGGGCGTTCTCCTCGTTCTCAAAGAACACCGTTTTGGCCTTCCGCAGGGCGCTGCGGTACATCACGGACACCACGTTTGAGAGCACCGGCTTTTCAAAGGCAGTGCCGAGCCCCTGCACATTGGTGACATAGGGAATGCCCTTGGCCTTGCAGGCGCTGCCAATGTAGATGTTGGGCTTGATGGAATAGGTGATGACCAGATCCGGCTGGATCTCGTCCAGCATCTTGCGGTAGGTTTTCAGCAGCTTCATGTCCTTGAGGGGATTGATGCTGCGGCGGTCAATCTCTGTGTCGATGCAGCGAAGTCCCATGGCCTGCAAATCGTCCTCGTGGCCCACAAAGGGCGTGCTGAGAATGACCTCATGCTCCTGCATCAGCGCCTCCACCAGCTCCTTGCGGAAGCGGTAGAACATATAGGAATGATTGGTTGCGATCAGAATTCTCATTTCTTGCTCTCCGTCTTATGCAGCTCTCCCGTGCCGCCCTCGACCACGCCGTCGCCGCGCAGGGCGGAAATGGCCGTCCCGAAAAAGCAGCGGCAGTCAAAGGCAAAGCTCATGCGCTGCACATATTCGCCGTCCAGACGGGCCTTGTCCGCGATCTCCAGTTCGTCCCGGCCACAGATTTGCGCCCAGCCGGAAAGGCCTGGCTTCACATCGTTGGCACCGTATTTGTCACGCTCTGCCAGTAAATCCTCCTGATTCCAGAGGGCGGGCCGGGGGCCGATAACGCTCATGTCGCCCCGGAGAATATTCCAGAGCTGCGGAATCTCGTCAAGGGATGTCTTGCGCAGGAATTTTCCAACGCGTGTGATGTATTGTTCCGGATTTTCCAGCAGATGCGTCGGCATGTCGTGGGGCGTGGACATCTTCATGCTGCGAAATTTATAGAGCTGAAAATATTTTTTGTGGATACCCACCCGCTTTTGAGAGAAGAACACCGGACCGGGATCATCGATCTCGATGGCGATCATAATGAGCAAATACAGCCACGAGGCGAGGATCAACCCTAGCAGGGACAGCGTCACGTCGATCGCCCGTTTTCCAACCTGTTTATACATGCAGCTTCGTTCCTATCAACCCCGCCGATGGCAAGGGAACCTCAAAAATCTTTGTAATTCGTCATACTCTGGAGAAAATGGTATGAGAAATGACTATTTTCCTATTTAATTATAACGCAAACGGCGGAAATGCGCAAGGGGAAAGCAGAAAATATGTGTGGAGATGTGTGAAAGGCCGCAGCGCGGAGCTGCGGCCTAGTGGGGTGGCGGTATAGACGGAATTTGCGCAAGGGAACCTGTGTGATACGGAGCGGACATTCGGCGCCCATTGTAAGGGCGGATGCATTGGAATGCTTGATGAGATACTTTTCCGAAATTTACTAACTATATATAAACAAAATCCGAGAAAGAGCATACGCCGAAGTCCTGAATCAGCCAGTATCTGACAATTTAATTTTCGTGGCGATCTTGTCCGAAATGGAAATATTAATTAGCTTTGTAATAGAATATTATGCCCTCCCTCGCTGTGCTCAGATTTTGAATCGATCACGAAACCCGATTATACCATATCCCGGCACATAAAATAATTTCAATTTCTGAAAAATGCACCATATTCTGCCCGACAAATTCCGACACGCGCCCTTCCTTTTCCTTCCTTGTCTTCCATTCGCATAATTCCCCATTGTTTGCAGACAATAGCAATGTGATTTCGAACGCATAAAGTGGAGGAGCAATATATGAAAGCAACCGGCATCGTCAGACGCATTGACGATTAGGTTATAATAGGAGCAAGGTCAGAAAGCCTTGAAAACACTGGTGTTTCGCTGATTTTGTCCAACTTTCACGAGCAAAAAGTGAGCAGAGCTCTTTGACTGCGGTAAGCTGCAACCGCAACCGTGAAAGGAGGCAGCAGCATAAAACTGAATATCATCGGGAAGCCCCGGTATTGCACTGCGCATAGCAGAACAATACCGGGGCTTTTCTTTTTTCAATCTAAAAATGGAGGTCGTACAAAATGAATGCACCCGATAAAGCTGTGGCGTTTGAAGCTCTGATGAAAGACGCTCCCGGCTTTGATCACTATGACAGCGGCTACGATGGAATCCTTCCTGAATGCCGGAATTGCCGTTTCCATCGTCCCCTATGGAAATATCAGTCCTGCGTATTCGAGGAATGCCCATATTGCATTACCAAGCAGTACACAAAGAAGGTGATGTCCAATGAGAGGTAAAACCGGCGCAGATCGTGAGATCAGCGTCAACACCTATACCGGTGGCTTCACCACCATGCTTAACCACCACCTGAGAAACAGGAATCTTTCTCTCAAGGCAGTAGGTCTTCTCTCAAAGATGCTCAGTCTTCCTCCCGATTGGGACTATTCCATCCGTGGACTTGCAATGCTGAATACAGACGGCATTGACGGTATCAGAACGGCTATGAAAGAGCTGGAAGACGAAGGATATGTTGTTCGCGTTCAATCCAGAGACGAGCGCGGGAGAATGTCCCGCAACAAATACACGGTTTACGCACTGCCGCAGAAGGAAAAGCCGTCACCGGATTTACCGTCATCGGAAAACCCGACAACGGTTAAGCCGCCACCGGATGAACCGATGACGGAAAAGCCCACGCAAATAAATACTAATCAAGTAATACCTAAAAAAAGAAATGACTCACTTAGTAAATATCAATCTATCAATCCTGATGGGATGGATGCGATGGATGAAAGAGAGCGTTATGAAGAGATTATTCGTGAGAACTTGGAGGTAGATATTTTATCTCAGGACAACCGGTATGACATTGATCGCGTGAATGAAATTATCGAGGTCATACTGGATGCCATCTGTTCTACAAGTTCAACGCTCCGTGTCAACAATACGGATATGCCGAAGGAGGTAGTCAAATCCCGTCTCTTAAAGCTGAACAGCAGCCATATTGATTATGTCTTTGACGCAATGCGGAAAAGTCCATCGGATATTAGGAACATCAGAGCCTATATGCTGACAGCACTTTATAACGCACCGGCTACGATAGACAATTACTATTCCGCATTGGTTAATCATGATCTCTACGGCGATCAAGAAACAAAGGGCTGGTAAGCTCAAATCAGCAGGAGGTGAAAGAGTGTACTTCAAAATCCATCATGTAGGTGTGCCGCCTTAGTATGGCAGCACTCCCCCCACAATTCTCTCAGGAAGGAGGTTTTAATCGGCAATGCAGGATGAAGTAAATACCAAAGTTGTTGCAATCATGATCAAGGGCGGCAAAATCTCAGCCGAGGTGCTGAAAAAGGCACTGGACAAGTTCGTGCAGGAGATTGAGAAGGCGCAGAAGCAGATGCAGCAGCCAAAAACCTATCGCGGCAAGCAGTCCATCAAGCATCTGATGAGCCAGAATGCCGCCATCTCCAATATTGAAGTGACGGACGGCAACATCAAGTCCTTTGAGCGTACTGCCAGCAAATACGGTCTGGACTTTGCGCTCAAGAAGGACGTTTCCGTAGAAC
>OGXA01001220.1_pt1 | contig 21615 bp, 17 predicted proteins | sample 1576171 | NCBI WGS metagenome assembly OGXA01 (sample SAMEA3541587, study PRJEB24748) | human gut metagenome | biome: human gut; feature: human-associated habitat; material: faeces | place: China | collected 2012 | reverse complement strand
AGAAAGTCCAATCATTTTCTTCGGCGACATGTGCGTCGAAGAAAATACTGCTCGGCCTGCAAACGTGCGCGCCGTCCGCCCAAGGCAGACGGTGCGTGCGATGCAGTCAGGCCGCAAGCCTCTTTGTCAAAAAGTAATACTTTTTGACAGTCTCAACAGGGCCGCGGAATTTCCGCGGCCCTGCTTTTTGTTTGCTCAGGATGGTCAGCAGCTTACTGCATGCCGTTTTCGTAGGCGGCGATCATCTTTTTGACCATCTGACCGCCGATGCTGCCGGCCTGACGGGACGTCAGATCACCGTTGTAGCCCTGCTTGAGGTTTACGCCCATTTCGGCGGCGGCCTCCATTTTGAAGCGGTTCATCGCCTCGCGGGCATTGGGGTTGACCAGATTGTTGCTGTTGGAAGTAGCCATTTCGTTTTCCATCTCCTTTTCGTGTTTTGGGTTTCTTGACCCGCTCCTATTTTTTGCGGAGCATGCGGAAGTATGCGGCGCGGCAATATGCAATTTCTGCAAGCTGTTTTTCTTGGATTCTGCTTTCAGTGACCGTTTTATTGGACATATGATGCTGTATATTAGAGACAGAAAACGGTTCCGCTATGCGCGCGGATGATTTGACCCGGAAAGGAGATGCACGGTATGTACGTTTTGCTGTTTCTGGTGCTCCTGCCTATTGGCGTCTTGATCGAGCTATTGAAGCTCAATAAATAACCGGCTGAGCGGAGCGCGCTGTATATGCGGAAAATTTGTCTGCGCATGCCGAAATACCTTGTGTTGCAAATGATGCGGATGTATACTTGGAACAGTCAACCATTTTTGCTTTGACGAGAAAGATGCGATGAAACATGACCTATGAGGCAGTTAACAGCATTAGCACCGAACGCAGTTATGATACGGCGGATGAAGCGGAACGCGTTGCGTGCGCCGTGCGTGCGTTGGTCGCCAAGACCGCGCCGGATGACGCGCAGCTTTGGCTGCCGCTTTTGATCCATCTGCGCGATACGGCGGCAGTCATGGAATATCTGACGGCTCGCTGGCTGCCGGAGCAGTATTGCGTGAGCCTTGGCCTGCAACGGGAGGAGTTTTTCCGTCTGGCGATTAGGGCGGCGCTGCTGCACGATATCGGGAAAGCAACCCCAAATTTCCAGCGCAAAATCACGCTTGAGCAGCCGGAATTGCGTCAACGCTTGGAAGCGGCCGGCTTGGAGATCCGGTTTCAAAAGGGAAAGCAGCTCGATGTGAATGTTCCGCATGCGGCAGCCGGCGCTGAGATCCTGCGCAGCGAAGGATTCACGGATGACCTTGCGGCCGTCGTCGGTGCGCATCACGGCAGAACCGAAACGGATATGCTTGTCCGCTATTGTGAGCAAGCGCCCAGCGCGTTCGGCTGGAGCGGCTCCGGCGACAGCGATACGCTGTGGGGCGCGGTGCAGCGGTATATTATCCGCTGGGCGGAGGATGAGCTTGGGTGCGAGACTCCGGCACGCGATGCTGCGTGTTCAGTACCGGCGCAGATGGCGTTGAGCGGCTTGGTGATCATGGCGGACTGGATTGCCAGCAATACGGCCTATTTCCCGCTCATCACCATGGACGCGCAGACGGATTGGTACGTCCCGCGCCGCGCCGATCGGGCGCTGCAAAAGCTGGATCTGCCGCAACCGTGGCGAGTCTCCTCTGACTGGAGCACGCCAGACTATTTTCAGCGGCGCTTTGGCTTTTCGGCAAATCTCGTCCAGCAGCAGGTAGAGCAGCTCGCGGAGACAGTGAAAACGCCGGGTGTAATGATCCTTGAGGCGCCGATGGGACACGGCAAGACGGAAGCGGCACTGGCTGCGGCAGAGATTCTGATGAATCGTTTTGGCCTGGGCGGCGCTGCGTTTTTCCTCCCGTCGCAGGCGACGTCCAACGCAATGTTTACCCGTATGACACAGTGGGCGCGGCATCAGCCGGACGCGGTCCGAGTTGCAGTGGAACTGGTGCACGGTCAGGCAGAGCTGAACGCGGAATATGCGTGTCTGGAATCCGGGCACGTGCAGATCGAGCAGGGCGAAGCGGATGCCGACCCGCTGCAGACACATGCCTTCTTCCGTGGCCGAAAGACGAAGCTGCTGGCAAATCTGGTGGTCGGCACGGTGGATCAGCTGCTCATGGCTGCGCTGAACCGAAAACATGTGATGCTGCGCCAGCTTGGTCTGATCGGTAAGGTGGTTATTCTGGACGAGTGCCATGCCTATGATGCGTATATGAATACCTATCTGGATCGTGTGCTGAACTGGCTGGGCGCTTATCATGTGCCGGTTATTTTGCTGTCGGCCACACTCCCGGGGCAGCGCAGGGCAGAATTGCTGCGCGCCTATCTCAGGAAGAAAAAGCCTGTAGATACGGCGATCGCCGCGTGTCAGGACTATCCGTTGCTGAGCTGGACGGAGAATAAGACGGTACATATGGCTGCCGTCTCTGCGCAGGGGTGCAGCCGAGATGTCTGTGTGCAGCGTGTGGAGCAGAAGCAGGCGCTTGCGGCGGCGGGCGAGGCGCTCAAGAGCGGCTGCGTCGGATTGATCGTCAATACGGTCAAGCGGGCGCAGATGCTGCGCGAGGAGCTGCGGCAAGCTTACCCGGATGCGGTGATTTTGATGGATCACTCCCGCTTTCTGGCGCCGGATCGGCTGGAGCATGAGCAGGAAATTTTGCGGCGTGTCGGCAAAAACACAGATGCTCAAATGCGGTGTGGTGTGCTGGTGATCGGCACACAGGTGCTGGAGCAGTCACTGGATTTGGATTTTGATCTGCTGATCACGGATCTGTGCCCGATGGATCTGCTGCTGCAGCGCATCGGCCGTCTGCACCGGCATACCCGTATCAGACCGCAGGGGCTGGAAGTACCGCGCTGCCTGGTCATGGGGGCGCTTGGAGAGCTGGACGCCGGGAGCAAGGCTGTGTACGGCGAATACCTCTTGCTGCGTACGCGGCGGCTGCTGCCGGAGCGCATTCGTTTGCCGGAGGACATTTCTCCGCTGGTACAGAGGACTTATGATGCGATGCGCTTCCCGCCGGAGTCGGATGAGGAGACCGGCGCTGCATATGAGGCCTATCAATATGCGCAAAAGCGCCAAAAGCGCAAGGCGGAGGCCTATCTGCTGGCACAGTGTGACGTCTATGATTCACTGGTTGGTATGATGGACGATATTGATCAGTTTACAGATCTGCAGGCGCAGGCGGCAGTCCGTGACGGGACAGCAGCCGTTGAGGTGCTGGTCGTACAGCGGTCGGAAGACGGACTGCTGCTGCTCTCCGGGGAACAAAAGGGGATGTGTCTGCGTGCGGATACCCAGCCGAGCGCCGATGAGGCACGCTGGGTCGCGGCGCAGCGTCTGCGGCTGCCGTCGCATTTCAGCGCGCGCTACTGTGTGGATGCAGTGCTGAAAGCGCTTGAGGATCAAACACGCCAGTCTCTGCCGCTGTGGCTGCAGGCGCCAATGCTGGAAGGCGAACTGTTTTTGCTCTTAGATGCGGACGGTACAGCACAGCTGGCCGGTAAGACACTGCGATATGACCCGCAAGTCGGATTAACAGAAGAGGAGGAGACGCATGGAACAAATGGAATTCAATCTGCTGGATGAACCGTGGATACGGGTGATGACCGAGGACTGCACAGTCGTGGAGCGTTCGCTGATGCAGGTGCTCTTAAACAGCCACCAGTATCAGCGGCTGGCGGGCGAACTTCCGACACAGGATGTGGCGCTTTTGCGCTTGCTGCTGGCAATTTTGCAGACGGTCTTTTACCGCGTAGATCCGGAGGGTGAGGATAACCCGATCGAGGACCGCGCGGCTGCCATCCGTCGCTGGCAGGCGTTGTGGAACGCCGGTCGTTTTCCGGTGCAGCCGATCCGGACGTACCTGGAGACATGGAAGGATCGCTTCTGGCTTTTCCATCCGGAGCATCCGTTTTATCAAGTCCCGGCTGCGGCGGTGGGGACGGCTTATACCGCTGCAAAACTGAATGGTGAGCTATCGGAGAGCAGCAACAAGGTTCGTCTGTTTCCGGTTCGAGCGGGCTCTCAGAAAGCGCATCTGAGCTATGCGGAGTCAGCACGCTGGCTGTTGTATTTGAATGGGTTTGATGATACGTCGGCAAAGCCGAAGGGAAAAGGCTTGCCTTCCCCCGGAGCTGGCTGGCTCGGTAAGCTGGGGCTGTTTTTTGCTGAAGGCAGTACACTCTTTGAGACGTTGATGCTCAACCTTGTGCTGTTGCGGGAAGATCGGACGATCTGGACCGAACCGCACCCCGTTTGGGAACGAGAGCGACCAAAGTGTGACGAACGAACAGAGATCGTGATTCCTGATAACCAAGCGGAACTTCTAACGCTGCAATCTCGCCGTCTTTTGCTTGAGCGGGATGAAAACGGCGTGTCCGGCTATCGCCTTCTCGGAGGTGATTTCTTCCAGAAGATCAATGCGACGGCTGAGCAGATGACCGTTTGGGAGCGAAGAAAAGGCAAGGCCAACGAGCCGCCTTATGATCAACCGAAGCGCATGGATCCGGACCGGCTGATGTGGCGTGATTTCGGTATCATTACGGGAGCGGAGGGCACAGGCAGGGCTCCGGGAATCGTGAGTTGGATCACACTGCTCAAAAAAGAACGTGTTTTGGAGCGGGATCAGATGATCCATTTTCGTACCGCCGGGGTCAAGTATGGCGATAAGGATTTCTTTGTGGAGGATATTCTGCGGGACTATCTGGATTTCCGGGTCGATCTCTTAGATGATGGCGGCAAGATATGGTCTGCGCTGATTGGGCAGGAAATTGAGAAGACAGAACGCGCCGCGTGGTTTGTCGGCAAGCTTGCAGAAGGAATATTCAAAGCTGAAGGCGGATTGCCGGACAGTGCAACGCAGGCGGCGAGTGTTCGACGTGCAGCACAGGAATTTTATGCTGCGGTTGATTTGCCGTTTCGCAACTGGCTTTGCTCCATTGATCCGGTGTTGGGGGATACTGAGGAACTGCGTGCCGAAAAAGCCTTGCAATGGCATGAAACGGGTTACCGAATTGCGCTGCAACAGGGCAAGCAGATGGTGCGAAATGCGGGTGAATCAGCGTTTACAGGACGGTGGATAAAGGACAAGAAGACCGATCGAGAGAGTTTCCTGTCATCGTCCACAGAATATGACCGTTTCGTAGGGAGCGTTCGTAAGTGCTTTCAAATAACGAGACCAAATGAGGAGGTAGCTGATGAGTGACCAAAAAGCGAAGGTGAAAAGCTACGTGCGCAGACGGCTGGAATCGTGGCAGCACGAGCCCAATCCGCACCAGATCCGCGCGAATCTGGCAAATTTGCGCCGCGGCATCGGAAAAGCGCCCGGAGACCTGCCGGAGCTCTGGGGGCTGCTGTTTCGGGACTTTCCGGAGGAACTGATGAGCAGCACCGGCGAGCCCACTTGGGCTGAGTGGGCGGTGTCTGGCGCGCTGACGCTGTATGCGCTGCATCAGCAGGGCGCGCAGCGGTCGATGCAAGCGGACGGTCAGCGGCTGGGCATGGCAATCCGCAAGCTTGCCGGAAATGACACGGATCGGCTCAAAGCAGTGCAGCGGAGATTCAATGCCTTTGCCACTGCGCGGAGTATGCCGGAGTGCCTGCACCATCTGCGCGGACTGGTCCAGCTTCTGAGAAGCGAGGACATCCCGCTGGACTATGTGGAGCTGGCTGGAGATTTGTATGAATTCCAGACGCCGGACGGAGCTGCAAGAGTTCGTCTGCGCTGGGGACAGGATTTTTACCGGAATGCGTTCCGGACAGAACAGGGAAAGGATGACGACCATGCATAACAACGAGAGAATTTACGTAGACGTCCATGTACTTCAGACCGTTCCGCCGAGCTGCGTGAACCGCGACGATACCGGCAGTCCGAAGACCGCTGTCTATGGCGGCGTGACGCGCGCCAGAGTGTCCAGTCAGGCGTGGAAGCACGCCATGCGCCTGAAATTCCGGGAGATGCTCTCGGCAGGCGATGTCGGCCAGCGGACGAAACTGGTGGTCGATCTCATCGCCGGAAAGATTCTGGAGCTGCAGCCCGATCTCTCTGAGAAAAAGGCGCAGCAGCTGGCGCAGAAGGTGCTGGAGGCAGCCGGCGTGAAGGTCAAAGAAGATAAGGAAAAGCTCAAAACGGGTGCGCTGTTTTTCGTCAGCCCTGGTCAGATCCAGGCGCTGGCGGAGATCGCGCTGCAGCCGGAGGACGGTAAGCTCGACAAAGCGGCCTGCCAAGCGGCACTCAAGACGCTCCCTACGGTAGATCTGGCGCTCTTCGGACGCATGGTTGCCGACGATCCGTGCCTGAATTTCGACGCAGCGGCACAGGTCGCGCACGCGATCTCGACGCATGCCGTGGAGAACGAGTATGATTATTTCACTGCTGTCGACGACTGTGCGCCGGAGGACAATGCCGGTGCGGGGCATTTGGGCACGGTGGAATTCAATTCGTCCACGCTGTATCGCTATGCGACCGTGAACGTTGAAGACCTCCGGAAAATGCTCGGTCAAAAGACGCCCGAGGCGGTGCGCGCGTTCGTGGATGCGTTCATTCGCAGTATGCCAACCGGCAAGCAGAATACGTTTGCCAACTGGACGCGGCCGGATGCTGTGTACGTGACCGTGCGCAAGGACCAGCCCATCAATCTGGCCGGCGCGTTTGAAAAACCTGTTCGCGCGGGAAATTCCGGTTATGTGGACGGTTCGATCCGCGCGCTGGTGACTTACGCACAGGAGACATATGCAGATTTTGCCTCTGCGCCGGTGCTTTCGCTCGCTGTAGGCAGCGGTCTGGAGGCTCTGGCCGAGCCGTGCTCCGTGAATGCGCTTCTGGATGCGTTGGAGGCGTGGCTGCAGGGCGGTGAGGAGCAGCAATGAGTACGCTGCTGTTGCGCTTGGCCGGCCCGATGCAGTCTTGGGGGACGGACTCGAAATTCGATGTGCGGCGCACCGGACGTGAGCCGAGCAAGAGCGGCGTGATCGGTCTGGTCGCGGCGGCGCTGGGCATCGCGCGGCAGGATCGCCAAGCGCTGCAGACGCTCAATGGTCTCCGCTTTGGTGTGCGCGTTGACCGCGAGGGTGCGCTGCTGCGTGATTATCATATTGCGCGGACAGCTAAGGACGTAGCTTATGTGACACATCGCTATTATCTCTCGGACGCGGAATTCGTGGCCGGGCTGGAAAGCGATGATCGTGCGCTGCTCGCGCAGATCGCGCAGGCGCTGCAAGCTCCGGCGTTCCCGCTGTATCTTGGTCGTCGCTCCTGTCCGCCGGTCGGCAGAGTATTTTTGAAGATTTCGGATGAGCCGCTGGAGGCGGCGCTGTGCGCCGATGCACCGCCGGGCGCAACGCGCCTTGTGCTGGACGCTGCGGCAGGTGAGCCGGGCGGGCTTGTGCGCGACGTTCCGCTGTCGTTTGATCCGGCGCGCCGGGAGTATACATACCGCCGCGTGACCGAACGCGTGCTGCATGGCGCGGCGGAGCATGATCCCATGGTTGAATTGGAGGACACGATATGTACCTGACGCAAATGCTTTTGGATCAGAAAAATCGCCAGACGCTGGCAGCACTGGCGACGCCGAGCAAATTTCATGGGGCGATCGAGGCGTCGTTTCCCGGCCCAAGGCAGCGCAATCTCTGGAGAATAGACAGCCGCGCTGGTCAGAAATATCTCCTGCTCCTCAGCGAGACGCCGCCGGATCTCACGCAGGCTGCGGCTCAGTTTGCGCCGCCGGGGGAGCATTGGCAGACAAAGTCGTATGATCAGCTGCTCTCCCGCATTCTGCCGGGCAGCCGCTGGCAGTTTCGTCTGTGCGCCAACCCGACATACAGTGTCCCTGCAGGACCGGGGCAGCGCGGGCGCGTCTGCGCGCACAGCACCACGGAGCATCAGCTTGCGTGGCTGCGAAAGCAGAGCGAAAAACATGGTTTTGTTTTGCAGGATGATGCGTTCACGGTTACAAACGTGAAGTGGTATCGGTTTAAAAAGGGCGGTACAGGCAGCCGCGTGACCTTCTTGGCTGTTACCTATGAGGGGATCTTGGAGGTTCAAGACCCGGAGCGTTTTTGTGCTGCGCTTTGCCGCGGCATCGGCTCAGGAAAGGCCTATGGCGCAGGGCTCATGACATTGGTCGGGGCAGGGCAGTCGCATGGCTGACCTGCCCGGTATGATCCGCCCGGAGCTTCAGGCGCTGCCGCAGATCGGCGATCGCATGACATTTCTCTACTTTGAGCACTGTGTTTTGAATCGTCAGGACAGCGCCATTACTGTGACAGATGACCGCGGGACGGTCTTTGTGCCCGCCGCAGCGATCAGTGTCCTGCTCCTCGGACCGGGGACAAAGGTGACGCATCGCGCTATGGAGCTCATTGGTGACGCAGGTGTTAGTGTTCTCTGGGTAGGGGAGCACGGCGTGCACTATTATGCCGGCGGCCGGGCGCTGACGCACAAGGCAGGTCTGCTGATCCGGCAGGCCGCCTTGGTCAGCAATACGCGTTTGCGCCTCGGTGTGGTGCGGCAGATGTACAGTATGCGCTTTCCGGGTGAGGATGTGTCCTCATTGACGCTTCAGCAGCTTCGCGGCAGAGAGGGTGCGCGCATTCGCAGTGTCTACCGGCATGCAGCAAAGAAGTGGAATGTTCCGTGGAGCGGTCGGACATATGACCCGGAGAATTCTGACGGCGGCGATGCCGTCAATCAAGCGCTGTCTGCCGGACACGCTTGCCTATACGGCGCGGCGCATGCGGTCATCCAGGCGCTCGGCTGTTCTCCGGGACTGGGGTTTGTCCATACCGGACATGAATGCTCCTTCGTCTATGACATTGCGGATCTGTACAAGGCGGACATTACGATTCCACTGGCGTTTGAACTGGCGGCCACGGTCGACAGCGAAAACATCGGCAGTGAAATGCGCCGTCGAACGCGCGATGCCATGGTTCAGCACCATCTTATGGAGCAGATAGTGCGTGACATCCGAACCCTGCTCTCTGACAGCGATGAGCTGTCTGAGGAAGACAATGCGGTCTATCTTTGGGACGATAGGCGCGGTCAGGTCGCCAATGGCCGCCTGTACGGTGCGGAGGGTGAACCATGATCGTCGTGACGGTGACGGACTGCCCGCCGCGTTTGCGCGGTGACCTGTCAAAATGGCTGCTGGAGATTAATACCGGTGTTTATGTCGGTCAACTGAATCCCCGTGTACGGGAGGAACTGTGGAAACGGATCTGCAAGTATCTTCCCAGAGGACGGGCAACAATGGTGTACTCGGCAAATAACGAGCAGCGGATGTCGTTTCATGTCCATAACACGACGTGGCAGCCCGCTGACTATGAGGGCATCACGCTGATGCGCCGCCCGCTTGCAACGCCGCTGCCGGAAGGGGAGAAGCCGCCGCTGAGCAAGGCGGCAATCATCCAAATGGATCGAAACAAGCAGTCGGCCAAGCAACGTCGTGCTAAGCAGCTCGGCTACGTCGTGATCGATGTGGAAACCACAGGACTTGACTGCGACAAGAGCGAAATATTGGAGCTGGGTGCGATCCGTGTGATCGATCATCAGGTCACGGATACGTTTTCGGCACTGGTGCGGCCTGAGCAGCCAATCCCTGCAGAGATTACGACGTTGACTGGCATCACGCAAGATGCGGTGTCGGCGCAGGGGACTGCGCTGCAGCCGCTGTTGGAGCGGTTTTGGGCATTTGTCGGTCAAAGTCCTGTGATGGGGCATAATCTGGATTTTGATTTGGCATTTTTGAAAAAGGCGAGTGCCCGCTTTGGGCTTTCCTTGCCGAATGTGCGCATCCGTGACACGCTGAAGCTGGCGCGCAGAAAAGTTCCCGACCTGCCGGATCATCGGCTGGCTACTCTGGCTGCATATTTTGGCATCGAGTATGCGCAGCAGCACCGCGCGCTGCCGGACTGTATCGCAGCGTTTCAGGTCTATGAGAAACTGAATGAAATCTGATGGCAATGGGATCAAAAGTCCTTATTTTTTAAGGCTTTCTTTAGTCTTTTCCCCGCACACGCGGGGGTGATCCTTATTGTCGTACCGCATCGACAGGGACACGGCCCTTTTCCCCGCACACGCGGGGGTGATCCTCGTCGGCGCCTAATTCGCTGACTTGAATAGTGCTTTTCCCCGCACACGCGGGGGTGATCCGGCGATTATTTCTGCCGCGGCGAGCACGACTGGCTTTTCCCCGCACACGCGGGGGTGATCCCATGGATAAATAAAAACGGAGGAATACATATGACTTTTCCCCGCACACGCGGGGGTGATCCCAGATTGGCCGTTTGGCCTGTACTGATTGTAGTCTTTTCCCCGCACACGCGGGGGTGATCCTCTGTTCGCAAGATATATGTTCGATCAGTGCTGCTTTTCCCCGCACACGCGGGGGTGATCCCATTGTAGCGACTGGAAAAAGCCACGTTGTGGTCTTTTCCCCGCACACGCGGGGGTGATCCCAAAATTGCACCGCTGTATTGCGCGATGCTTTACTTTTCCCCGCACACGCGGGGGTGATCCGCTGGAGGGCAAAAATGGGGACGTTCACTGAAACTTTTCCCCGCACACGCGGGGGTGATCCCAATGGCTGCAACGTAGCCTTTGATCTCATACACTTTTCCCCGCACACGCGGGGGTGATCCTCCTGCCAGCCGTAAAAATCAAAGTCAACGCCACTTTTCCCCGCACACGCGGGGGTGATCCCAGCTCGGCGGGCGTGCGATAGTACACCCAGCCCTTTTCCCCGCACACGCGGGGGTGATCCCTGTGTCTGTCACCGCACAGAAAGACGGCGTTGCTTTTCCCCGCACACGCGGGGGTGATCCTAAGAGTGGGGGGTCGGGCGGCGGAAGTAGAAGCTTTTCCCCGCACACGCGGGGGTGATCCCAAGCTGATGCAGTTGGTGAAAACGGCGCTGAGCTTTTCCCCGCACACGCGGGGGTGATCCCTGCCACGTGCAGTTTCCGCGCGTTGCGGGAAACTTTTCCCCGCACACGCGGGGGTGATCCTAATGCTTTCCGATGCGGCGCAGAAAATGCTTACTTTTCCCCGCACACGCGGGGGTGATCCCCTGTGCGGCGACGATTACCCGCTGCTGGCGACCTTTTCCCCGCACACGCGGGGGTGATCCTGACGCCCGCATGGGAAGCCGCAGACGGCGACACTTTTCCCCGCACACGCGGGGGTGATCCTTGACAAATGCATAAAAACCCATTATGATAGAGATTTTCCCCGCACACGCGGGGGTGATCCCGGCCGGGAATACCCGTCAATCATCACGGATTACTTTTCCCTGCACACGCGGGGGTGATCCTGACGCTGGGCGAAGGAAAGAAGAAAGTCTATGCTTTTCCCCGCACACGCGGGGGTGATCCTAATATCGTTATCAAAGGCCGTTTGACTGCTGACTTTTCCCCGCACACGCGGGGGTGATCCCAAGTTGATGCAACTGGTGAAGACGGCGCTGAGCTTTTCCCCGCACATGCGGGGGAACGGAGGCTGTTTCTTCGGTTAACGGAAAAACCCACGGTGCGATTTGCACCGTGGGTTTTCGTATTTTAAGTTCAAAACCGGCTCGATGACCGCGTTACAGCTTAGTCACGGACGCTGCAGCCGCCTGCGTTTGTACGCGCTCGATGCCGCAGAGCTCCCGCAGCTTGGCAGCCACCTTCGGTCCTTTGTACAGCCTTGTGTCCTCAAACGGCAGGAACGCCTCCTGTCCGTCCGCAGTCACGTAGCTGATGATGAAGACAATTTTCCGAACCTTCTTTTCCTTTTTGCCGAGACCGCTGAGCGCACCGACAAAAGCGCCGGTGCTCCCAAACAGCAGCCCGCCGGCAAACGCGCGTGCGATGGGGGATTTTTCCTTGAGCTGCAGCTGCGTTTTCGAGCCGTAAAAAATATCGGTGATCTGACTGTAGGCGAGCGTCGCCGTGTCCTTGTTTCCGACGGCGTTTTGCAGCTCCAGATGGTCGGAATAGAGCGCAATGTCTACTGCGTTGCCTTTGCGGAATTGCCCAATATCCGTTTCGATGGAGAAATAATCGCTGATGATGCTGCCTTTTTTACTTCTGAAGAATCCCATAGCTGCGCCTCCGTTTGTTATCACCTGTATTTTACAGTTTTTTCGCTCATTCTGCAAGATCCGTTGTGAAAAGTGCTCCCGACACCGGCGTGGCTGCACGCAGAAATGCGCGTCCGGACGCGTGCTGTGAAACCGAAACTTGACACGAGCCGCCAAACGGTATAAAATTTAGCATGCTATTTTGGCATTCTGTACGTATTTGCAGGATGCCGGCATAGAATCAGGATAAGACTGATTTTTATAGAATTATAAGGAGAACCGACTATGTGTGGAATTGTTGGATACGTCGGCGCGCAGCAGGCTGCGCCGATCCTTCTCGAGGGGCTACAGAAGCTCGAATACCGCGGCTATGACTCGGCCGGCATCGCCGTGCTCGACGGCAGCACGATCGAGCTTGCCAAGGCCTGCGGCGAGATCAAGAATCTGCTGGCCAAAACGCATGACGGTAGCGACCTTCACGGCTATATCGGCCTCGGCCATACGCGCTGGGCAACGCACGGCGCGCCGACGGAGGCGAACGCCCACCCGCACGTGAGCAACGACGGCAAGTTTGCCATCGTGCAAAACGGCATCATCGAAAACTTCATGGAGCTGCGCGAGATGCTGCAGGCCAAGGGCTTCGTGTTCCACAGCGAAACGGATACGGAGGTCATTGTCCACCTGCTGGATATGTACTACACCGGCGACGGCAACCTCAAGGACACCGTCATGAAGACACTCGGCCGTCTGGAGGGCAGCTATGCGATCGGCATTCTGTGCGCCGACTGCCCGGAGCAGATGTTCCTCGCGCGCAACGGCTGCCCGCTGATCATCGGCGTCGGCGCGGGTGAGAACTTCTTCGCCTCCGACGTGACGGCGCTTGTGTCGCACACGAAAAATGTGGTCTATCTTGACGACGGAGAGCTCGCCGAGGTGCGCGCCGACGGTTATACCGTCTTTGACTGCACCGGAAAGCCCGTGCACAAGCCTGTCTCCCGCGTCGCGTGGGACATCGAGGCTGCCGAGAAGGGCGGCTACGAGCACTTCATGCTCAAGGAGATCATGGAGCAGCCGCGTGCCATCAAGTCCACGCTCGACCCGCGCGTGAAAGACCACCGCGTCGTGTTTGACGAGCTGAAGATGACCGATGAGCAGCTCATGGGCTTCAACAAGATCATGGTCACGGCCTGCGGCTCGGCGTTCTACGCGGGGCAGGCGGGCAAGTATGCGCTTGAAAAGCTCACGCACATTCCGGTCGATGCTGACCTTGCGAGTGAGTTCCGCTACCGTGACCCGATTGTGGACGAGCATACGCTCATGATCATTATTTCGCAGTCCGGCGAGACGGCGGATACCATCGCCGCCATCCGCGAGGCGCAGTCCAAGGGCGCGTATGTGCTCTCGATCGTCAACGTCGTCGGCAGTACGATCGCCCGCATCTCGGACGATGTCATCTACACCTGGGCAGGCCCGGAGATCGCCGTTGCGACCACGAAGGGCTACACCACGCAGGTGTCGGTGCTGTATCTGCTGGCGCTCTATCTGGGCGAAAAACGAGGCTGCCTGAGCAGGGAAGAGGCGGCAAAGCTCACGGACGATCTCATGATCCTGCCGCAGATGGTGCAGCGCGCCATCGATCTCAACCCGCAGATCGCGCAGCTGGCCGAGCGCTATAAGAATAACCCGTCGCTGTTTTTCATCGGCCGCAATGTGGACTACGCCGTCTGCATGGAGGGCTCTTTGAAGCTCAAGGAGATCTCCTACCTGCACTCGGAGGCCTATGCTGCGGGCGAGCTCAAGCACGGCACGATCGCGCTCATTGAGGAGAACCGTCTCGTCATCGCCGTCGCGTGCTACGAGCCGCTGTTTGACAAGACCATGAGCAACGTCAAAGAGGTCAAGGCGCGCGGTGCGCGCGTGCTCGGCGTGGCGCTCGAGGGCAATCGCGCCATCTATTCCGAGGCGGACGATGTGATCCTCGTACCGCGCATGGACGACCTGTTCGTCGTCCCGGCGGAGATCGTGCCGCTGCAGCTCTTTGCATATTACGTCGCAAAAGCCAACGGCTGCGCGATCGATAAGCCGAAAAACCTCGCAAAATCCGTTACTGTCGAATAAGGAGAGCGTCATCCATGCCGAATCAGTCTGTCATCGTCCTCGATTTCGGAGGGCAGTATAACCAGCTCATTGCACGCCGCGTGCGCGAGTGCAATGTCTATTGCGAAGTCAAGCCGAACACCATGACCGTGGATGAGATCCGTGCCTTTGACCCCATCGGCATCATCTTCACCGGCGGTCCGCAGAGCGTATACGCCGAAGGCTCGCCGCAGGTCGATCCGGAGATCTTCCGGCTCGGCATCCCCATCCTCGGTATTTGCTATGGCTGCCAGCTCATGGCGCAGTATCTCGGCGGGGAAGTAACCGCCGCCGGCAAAGACACCGCGCGTGAGTACGGCAAGACGGAGACATGGTTTGATACCGATTGCCGTCTGTTCCGCGGCCTGCCGGAGCAGAGCATTACGTGGATGAGTCACGGGGACTACATGGCCAAGGTGCCGGAGTCGTTCCGGCTCGTGGCGCATTCGGATGCCTGCCCGACGGTCGGCATCTGCGACGAGGCGCGCGGGTTCTACGGCGTGCAGTTCCACCCCGAGGTCAACCACACCGAGTACGGTCAGGCCATGCTGCGCAACTTCCTGTATGAGGTCTGCGGCGCGACCGGTGACTGGACGATGGGCGACTTCATGCGCAAGTCCATTGAGGACATCCGCGCCAAGGTCGGCGATGGCAAGGTGCTGCTGGCGCTTTCCGGCGGTGTGGATTCTTCGGTCGCGGCGGCGCTGCTGGCTGAGGCTGTCGGCAATCAGCTCACGTGCATCTTTGTCGATCACGGTCTGCTGCGCAAGAACGAGGGCGACGAAGTCGAGGCCGCGTTTAAAAACTGGGACATCAACCTCGTGCGTGTCAACGCCGAGGAGCGCTTCCTTACGCGCCTGAAGGACGTCTCCGACCCAGAGACCAAGCGCAAGATCATCGGCGAGGAGTTCATCCGCGTCTTTGAGGAAGAGGGCAAGAAGATCGGCTCTGTCGACTATTTGGCACAGGGTACGATCTATCCCGACGTGATTGAATCCGGCACGAATGTCGCTGCCGTCATCAAGAGCCACCACAACGTCGGCGGTCTGCCGGACTTTGTGGATTTCAAGGAGATCATTGAGCCGCTGCGGCTGCTGTTTAAGGACGAGGTGCGCGCGCTCGGCCGCGAGCTCGGCCTGCCGGAGTATCTGGTCATGCGCCAGCCGTTCCCGGGCCCGGGTCTGGCCATTCGCTGCCTCGGCGCGGTGTCCAAGGATAAGCTCGACATTCTGCGTGACGCGGACTTCATCTTCCGCGATGAGATCGCCAAGGCACACCTCGAGCAGACGATGAATCAGTACTTCGCGGTGCTGACGAATATGCGCTCTGTCGGCGTCATGGGCGATGGCCGCACGTATGACTATACGCTCGCACTGCGCAGCGTCACGACGACGGACTTCATGACCGCCAATTGGACGCGCATTCCGTATGACGTGCTCGACCGTGTCTCGGTGCGCATCGTCAACGAGGTCAAGGGCATCAACCGCATTGTCTACGATATCACCTCCAAACCGCCCGCCACGATCGAGTGGGAATAATACCGAAAACGCTGAAAACCCGCATAAGCACTGGGCTTTCGAGGTTTCAAAAGGCCTCGTGACAACGTTTTGACAACAATTTCAGATTATTCATAAATAAAGAGCTAACAGATTTTTGTTACAAGGTCTGTTAGCTCTTTTTTGTTTTATTCTTCGACTGGTTTGATGAAAACACGATTGTCTAGCTTAGGTGAACTAAATTTTGGGTTTTTAACTTTATACGCTCTGGTTAATGCTTTAACTGAACCATTTCTAACGCACGATAGTTTCCGGGTATTCGATCCACGAGCTTTTACAACAACCTTATCCCCAATTACAGATACTTCACCAACTCCGAGAACCTTTTCTTTTTGTCCAATTATTTTGCCGGTTGTTCCAACAATAGATTTGCTTGTAGGCTTATAGATTAGTACCTTTTGTCCTTGCATTAAATCTTTACTTCCAGATAATTCAACTTCAATAACACCTGGCGCAATTCTCCTGCCAGAAATAGACGTTTTTGCTTTAGCCATTATTTTTGCCTCCCTCCATTTGTTTCGCAATTTCAGGTATTTTTGAAATATAAACATTGGGCAGTATGTACATATCGTGAAGAACTTTTTGATTATTCGTTTTAGACTGTTCAAATATGCTTTGCATAGTTGATTCGATTTGATAAATCTCGACCTCCACATATTCGTTAGTTGACGAATTAGTAACTACACCATAACCTACAATTTTACTCATCGGCTTACTATAGTAAACGCTTACCAAAGTTCCTATACGCAAATTGTCAGTATATTCTGTGTAATAGCAATCTTTTCCTTCACTATTATCGTATGCGGTAATTAAAAACCTCGTTCCATTTTTTGAGATCTGCCTATAGTTTATTGTGGCTTTTATAGCAATAACTATTAGCACAAGCATAACAAAACCAATGATTGCCAACCACCGAACTGCTATTGTTATGGAACCGGGCGCACAGTAAATCGTTACAGCAGTACCAATAATACCAAACAAATAACCAATTATAGAACCAGATTCTTTAAAGAATTTTTTTAACATCATTGCACCTCGTTGTTAATCTTTAATTTTCGATATGCGAAGTTCATCAAGAGCATCCCTTGTGCGCTGTACCTCTACTTCGGGGTATGTATAACGCCAATGGTCATATTCCTCTTTGCTGATTTCACCGTTGCGATATTTCTCCGCTTCTTTCTGCCAAGCGGTCAAACGCTCAAGCAAAGAAATGTAAGATGTTCCTCTGTTTTTATCAAGACGGATACAAACCTCGTCATCAAGCTTGTCGATTTTCAAGCCGTAAATGTCCTCTAATGCAAAGAGGGTGTGCATAAAGCCGAGATCAGTATCAATGTCAGGTACATTCAAAGCCATAGTCGAAACACCCAATACATCAGCAAGCGATTGTGTCAAATCTGCTTTGGGACATCTTGAGCCGGACTCATATTGTGCCATACGAATGTCAGCGGTTTTCTCAGGAAAACCAACCTGAACACCGAGGAACTTTTGTGTCATTCCTTTAAGATTACGAAAAAATCTTATTCTTTCACCGATTGCCATGGCAATTACACTCCTTAATCTGTGTTGTATAAAGAGCATAGCATATATAGTTATGATATGCCAAGATAACAAAAACAAAAAAAGTTAGTATTTTTTCAAAAACTATTGGCTTTACGGAAATCCGTTAGTATAATAGAGCTAAGCAAATTCAGTTAGTGTGTTTGCGGACAAATGAATGACCGTCCGAGTGGGATACTCCGCCAAGACCTTCCGAAAGGGAGCGAGCGAGAAAACGCCGCTAAAAAGCAGGGGCAGGAACGGCACTTGGGTAGAACGGCGATATCACACAAGGCACAAAAAACACGAAAGGAGGAACTGCAATGTTTGAAGATTATTATATGACGGCATTACTATCTTTGTGATTTTATAAAAGAGCTAAATGCCACAAGCGGAACAACCTTTTACATCAATGATTCTATGAAAGATAGGAACTTTAGAAATTGCCTTGCGCATTATGGTTTGGGGCAATATCTTTCTGAAAGTGATTTGATCGATGATGATGTATTGAAAGGTTTGACAAACAAAGCATTTAATATGAATTACTCGAACGCAATCAAAGAGAACGCGCTCTACCTGCTCGATGAGCCGGAAAACAGCTTGTCAGCCGCTCTGCAAATGAAACTGAAGAGCTTTCTTGAGGATTCTGCGCGATTCTATCACTGCCAATTTATCATCTCAACGCATTCACCGTTTCTGCTTTCCATGCAGGGGGCGAAAATCTATGATCTCGACTCAGATCCGATCGGTGTAAAGCCATGGACTGAGCTGGAAAACGTCAAAACGTATTATGGCTTCTTCAAAAGCCATGAAAAAGAGTTTTTCTGATGCTTTGACCGAGGGCATAACGGCGAGTGGGAATGACCTCACAGCCCAATATCATACTTCACGTAATAGCTGCCGGATCTTAAAGGGATTCCGGCAGCTGTTTTTGCACCGCAAAAAGCCGCTGAAAAGTCCATGTGTGTGAGAAAACAGTACTTGCGTTGTGTATTTGCTTCTGCTATAATGATCTCGTGAATTATTTAACGTGATCGGATGGCGCTTTTGCAGCGCAGCTTTGATTTTTCGGCAATCGGTTTGTCTGCACGTTTATGATTGATACAAATGAAAAAACCAGCGGCTGGAACAAATGCCTTGCCGCTGGCTTTTTGCGCAGAAGGATATGCGCAGATTCTGTTTTGTCCAAAGCCAAGAGCGGCTGCGCAGGCGTTCTTGACGGGGGAGCCTTGCAGTCACAGTGCGTCGCGCTGCTCGGCCGGCATGCGATACTCCGGCTTGACGTGGTAGGCGATCTCGGCATACTGCCGCGCGCGTGCGCGCAGCGAGAAGTTTCCTTTCTGGCTGGACCAGACGTACAGCTCGTGGCAGATCAGATCCGTTGCGATGCGCGACAGCAGATCCGGCGGCTCTTTGGAGTCGATAATGCCCGATTTGGCGCAGTTTGTGGCCAGTGTCGCAAACAGATCATCGAGCGCGTGCACAGCTGCGCGGATCCCCTCGGGGGATTCGAACTGCATGATGAACAGCGTGCTCGTGAGCTCTGGGCCGAAGTCGTAGGCGATGGAAATGAAGCGGTCAAACAGCTGCCAGATGCGCTCGAAGTCATTGTCTGCGTGCGCAAATTTCATAAAGCTCGCATCATCGTTGTGCTGCGGTTTTTCCACCATGTATTCCAGAATGCTGCGCTTGCCGTTGAACGAGGAGTAGAACACGGAGCGGGAGATGCCGCATTCCTTGCAGATCTCGTTTACGGTCACATTGTTGTATCCGTTGCGCTTGAACAGGGAGATCGCGGTTTCCGCGACTTCCTCTTTGAACTTTCGGGCAGAATCTTGCATCCATAACACTCCTGACGAAAAACGTTCTTATTTTTCAAACATTATACGACATTTGTCTCCGCGGTTCAACACGCAAAAAAATCTATTCGCAATTTCTTTGCAGTTTTTTTGTGACTTGTTTCAAAAATGCTCTGGACTCCTTGACATTGCAGGGTTAATTAATTAACATGGCTGCATCCGAATCCGTTCTTGTGTCGGAACGGGCGGCTGTTGTTTGACTGCAATCTAAAGAAGAAGGAAGCGATAACATGACAAAAGACGAGAAAATTGCAAAGCTCGGAAAAGTAATCACGGATCGCGCGACGGTGTTGTTGGGAAAGGACAAGATCACGCCGGATTCTCCGGAGTATCTGGGCATCAACTCCGCCCTCAAGTTCACGGCGGTGAAGTATGACGAGAAGATGGCGGACGATATCCTCGATATCGCGCTGACGATGAAAAAGCGCGTGCCGCTCACGATCGAGCAGCTCGCAAAGAAGAACCCGCAGTTTGACAGAGCCTATCTGGAAAAAGCGATGCAGGCCATCAGCGAGAGCGGTCTGGTCGAGTTCCATTGGGAGAATCTCGACGGCAAGAATCCGAACCATGAAAAGCGCTGGGTGCTGGACATGTTCGTTCCCGGCAGCGCCGAGATCATGATGATCAATCCCGAGCAGTCGGACATGTTTCCGGAGACGGCCGATTTCTTTGAACGCATGGCCTATCTGCCGCTGGCGGGCATCACTGAGATGGTGCCGCCCGGAGGCGCCGGCATCGGCATGCACGTCATTCCGGTCGAAAAGGCGATCCCGGCGGAGAGCAAGTCTCTGCCGATCGAGCATCTGTCCCACTGGCTGAAGAAGTATGAGGGGCATATCGGCGTGAGCGTGTGCTCCTGCCGCAAGCAGCAGCGCATCCGCGGCGAGGGCTCCGGCGACGTTGAGGGCGAGTGGTGCATCGGCGTCGGTGATTTTGCCGACTACTGCCGCGAGACGAACCATGGCCACGACATCACCTATGAAGAGGCGATGGAGATCCTCCAGAAGGCAGAGGATCGCGGCTATGTCCACCAGATCACGAATATCGACGGCGAAAACAAGATCTTCGGCATCTGCAACTGCGCCGTCGGCGTCTGCAACGCGCTGCGCACCAGCCAGCTGTTCAACACGCCGAACCTGTCCGCCTCCGCCTACGTGGCCGAGAGCGACCCCGAGAAGTGCGTTGCCTGCGGCAAGTGCGTCGAGACCTGCCCGGCCGGCGCTGTCCGCCTCGGCCAGAAGCTCTGCACCAAGGAAGGCCCCATCCAGTATCCGCGCCATGAGCTGCCGGACGACACCAAGTGGGGCGAGGATCACTGGAACAAGAATTATCGCAACGAGAACGGTTGCATCCAGACCTGGCCGACCGGCACGGCGCCCTGCAAGGCCGCCTGCCCGGCGCACATCGCCATTCAGGGCTACATCAAGATGGCTGGCGACGGCCGCTATGCCGACGCGCTCAAGCTCATCAAGAAGGATAACCCGTTCCCGGCTGTCTGCGGCAGCATCTGCAGAAAGTACTGCGAGGATGCCTGCACCCGCGGCACCGTCGACGAGCCGCTGGCCATCGACGAGATCAAAAAGTTCATCGCCGAGCAGGACATGAAGGCCGAGCACCGCTATGTGCCGCCCATGAATTCCTGCACGCACGAGAAGTTCGACCAGAAGATCGCCATCATCGGCGGCGGCCCGGCCGGCATGTCCTGCGCCTACTTCCTGGCTATCGAGGGCTACAGCCCGGTCGTGTTCGAGAAGGAAGCTGTGCCCGGCGGCATGCTCGTCAACGGCATCCCGAGCTTCCGCATCGGCAAGGACGTCGTCAAGTCCGAGATCGACGTGCTGCGCGAGATGGGCGTGGAGTTCAAGTGCGGCGTCGAAGTCGGCAAGGACATCACCATCCAGCAGCTGCGCGAGGAAGGCTATCAGGCGTTCTACGTCGCGGTCGGCCTGCAGCAGGCGTCGAAGCTCAACATCGACGGCGAGGATCTCACCGGTGTCAAGAGCGGCCTCGACTTCCTGCGTGAAGTCAACGCCGGCAAGCTCAAGAAGCTCACGGGCGATGTTGTCGTCATCGGCGGCGGCAACGCGGCCATCGACGTGGCGCGCGCGGCCCTGCGTCTGACCAAGGGCAGCGTGAATATGTACTGCCTCGAGAAGGACGAGGAGATGCCGACCGTGCCGGATGAGAAGAACGCCGGCATCGCTGACGGCGTCGTCATCAACAACTCCTGGGCGCCGAAGGCCATCCTCGGCGAGGGCGGCAAGGTCACCGGCATCGAACTCATGCGCTGCGTGTCCGTCCGCGACGCGAGCGGTAAGTTCGCCCCGGTCTATGACGAGAATGAGACCATCACCGTCCCGTGCTCCAATGTTCTGGTCGCCATCGGCCAGCGCTCGGTCTACGGCGATGTGCTGGCCGGCACCCCGCTGTTCAAG
>OGXA01001200.1_pt1 | contig 21816 bp, 20 predicted proteins | sample 1576171 | NCBI WGS metagenome assembly OGXA01 (sample SAMEA3541587, study PRJEB24748) | human gut metagenome | biome: human gut; feature: human-associated habitat; material: faeces | place: China | collected 2012 | reverse complement strand
TCTAACAACAAATAGAAATATTGAGTTGCTTGAGCCGTATGAGGGGAAACTCTCACGTACGGTTCTTAGGGGAGAAGGGGGCAGTAATGCCCTTGACTTACCCGATATCAGCAAGCAGGGCGATTTCTTTGTTGAATCACCTATCATTCTGTTAGCCAGCATTATATGGTACTTGAAAATCTACAAGAACGGCAAGTATTGCACCTTCCCCCATGCGATAGAATTTCTGAACCGGAAATACGCTGATATTTTCCCCATCCTGACAAGTTACCCCGAACTGGAGAACTATCTTTCCCCGTTCATGGATGCTTGGGAAAGCTCGGCGGTGGAGCAGTTGCAGGGGCAGATAGCCAGTGCCAAAATCCCGCTTTCCCGCATGATTTCCCCGGCACTCTACTGGGTGATGACGGCGGATGATTTCACGCTCGACATCAATAACCCCGAAGAACCGAAAGTGCTTGTAGTCGGCAACAATCCCGACAGGCAGGGCATATACGGCGCAGCGTTGGGACTGTATAACTCCCGTATTGTCAAGCTGATAAACAAAAAGAAACGGCTCAAATCCGCCGTTATCATTGACGAGTTACCAACCATCTACATGCGTGGGCTGGATAACCTCATTGCCACCGCCCGAAGCAACAAGGTAGCCGTCATGCTCGGCTTTCAGGATTTCAGCCAGCTAAAGCGTGACTACGGCGACAAGGAGAGTGCTGTTATCTGTAATACCGTCGGCAATGTCTTTGCAGGACAGGTAGTTGCCGAAACTGCCAAGACGCTCTCCGAGCGTTTCGGCAAGGTCTTGCAGAAACGGCAGAACATGACCATCAACCGGAACGAGACCTCCGTCTCCATCAATACCCAGATGGACAGCCTTATTCCGGCAAGCAAGATTTCCAACCTCACGCAGGGTATGTTCGTCGGGGCGGTAGCCGACAATTTCGACGAGCGTATCGAGCAGAAGATTTTCCATGCCGAGATTGTCGTGGATAACGAGCAGGTCAGGCGGGAGACCGCCCGCTACGTGAAGATACCGCAGATTATCGACTTCACCGACAAGGACGGCAACGACACCATGCAGCAGCAGATTGATGCGAACTACTACCGCATCAAGAACGAGGTCAAGCAGATTGTCGCCGATGAAATAGAGCGTATCAAGGCTGATCCCGAACTCTCGCACCTGATTAAGAACGTGCAATAAAAGAAAAACGGATATTCCACCGGCAATGTGTCCGTCCGGAATATCCGTTTCCTGTTTCTCCATTATACAATAATGTATAGGCTTATAATCTCCGTTCCTCTTATACGACAAACCTACGAACCGGACGAAAAGTAACGACACCCCACCTTAAACTTGCTAATTATCAATGCTTTCCCCTATATATTTACGTCCGGTTTCCACTGAAACCGTTAGTATTCACCATTAAAAATTTAAGTTTATGGACGAAAGACCGGACAACAGCCAGCAGTTGATGGATATTCTTCTTGTCATGGATCAGGAGAAAAAGACCATCCAAGCCGTCAGCGGAGTAAAAGACGGAGAGTTACAAACCAAGAACCCGTTAGAGGACAACAACGACCTGCTACGGGTAGATCGCCACGGAGATATGTTCTCCAATTTCTTTTCCAATCTTTGGAACCAGTTGAAAGATCCCACCCGTTTCCATTTCTTCCGTGTGCCGGAAGAAGATGTGCAACGGGTAGCGGCAGATTTCCAGCAGACCGTGCAGAACCCCACGCCCGAAGGACAGGCACGCATGGCACAGTACGAGGTACGACAACCCGCACAGGCACAACAACAGGGCGAGCAACAGGCGCAGCCTGCCGCCGGGCAACAACAACAGCAGCCGACAGATGCACCGCAGCAAGGGCAAACGCAACAACAGCCGCAGTACAAGTACGACGTGAACAAGATAGATTGGAACTCGCTCGCCAATCTCGGCATCAAACGTGACCAGATCGAGCAGAACGGTATGCTCGACCAGATGCTACGGGGCTTTCAGACCGACAAGACCGTCCGGGTATATTTCAATCTCGATTCGATTTCCCATGCCAACGACAGCCAGCTTTCCTTGCGTCAAGCCCCCGACGGCAGGGTAGTCGTTTGCAGCCACGGTATTCTCGATCCGTCAAAGTTGCAGCAACAATTCTTCGGGCATACCTTCACGAAGGAAGATAGCGACGCTATCAAGACCGCCGGGAACATGGGGCGCATTGTCGAACTCACTAACCGGGCGGGCGAGAAAGTCCCGTCCCTCGTCAGCCGTAACCAGAAAACGAACGAACTCGCATCCTTCCCGGCTGACAAGGTGCGCATCCCGGCGGAAAAGAACGGGCATACCTTCACCCCTGACGAAGTGGCACGGCTGAAAAAGGGCGAAGCCGTGGTATGTAAATTCCAGACCAAAGCCAAAGAAGGGCAGAAGCCCAAAACCTACGAAGCCCCCGTCCAGTTCAACGCCGCCAAGATGCAACTTGAATTGCTGTTCAATGACCGGGCTAAACTGGCGATGGACGCACACAAGGAGTTGCAGAAACAGACCGCCAATCAGGAAGTCCCCAAGACCTTCCGCAAACAGGAACTCACCGAAAAGTCACAAACGGAACTTGCTGGCGGCGGCACGGTCAAAGTTTCCGGTTTGAAAGACCAGAACGGCAAATCCTATCAGGGGTACATCACGTGGCAACCCGGACAGAAATACCCCGCCTTCATGTTCCCCAAGGATTACAAGACCGCACTCGAAGAGGGACGTGTCAAACCCGCCGTCGAGAACGAGGTACAGGTAGCCGTCAATTCCGAGGGCAAGACCAACGAAGCCACCAAGAGCCTGAAAGAAGCCTTACAGTCCGCACAAACCCGTCCCACCGGAGAGCAGAAGGAACAGCAAGACCGCAAGCAGGAACAGAAAGAGGGCAAGAAAGAAGATAAGAAACAGAAGCAGGAACAGGATAAGCCCAAACCCCGGCAGCGCAAAACTCCCCGCCTCTGATACCCGTCTTATCCGGTAAGATTATCATAAGTAATTATCCGAGGTGTCCCATCCCCAAGTGACGGGACACTTTTTGTCAAACCATTAAAACTAAAGAAATATGATTACAGCAATTATCGCAGAGAAACCTTCCGTTGCGAAGGATATAGCAAACGTGTTGAATGTTCGCCAGCGTCACGATGGCTACCTTTCAGGCAACGACTACCTCGTTACCTGGGCGTTCGGCCATCTCGTCCAGCTTGCCATGCCCGATGCTTACGGGTTTACGGGCTTCCGCCGTGAAAACCTTCCCATCATCCCGCAGGAGTTCAAGTTCATACCCCGCCAGATACGGGAAGGCAAAGAGTACAAATCCGATCCCGGCGTACTCAAACAACTAAAGGTCATTAACGAAGTTTTCGCCCAGTCCGACCGGATCATCGTGGCAACCGATGCTGGAAGAGAAGGCGAAGGAATCTTCCGCTACATTTACAATTACCTCGGTTGCCGCAAGCCTTTCGTCCGCTTGTGGATTTCCTCACTAACCGACCGTGCCATCCGTGACGGGCTGGAAAAACTCAAACCCGGCAGTGATTACGACAACCTCTACCGTTCAGCCGAAGCCCGTGCCATCGCAGATTGGGAGATAGGTCTGAACGCTACCCAAGCCCTTAGCATCGCCGCCGGACAGGGCATTTTCTCACTCGGACGGGTGCAGACACCTACCTTGATGATGATCTGTTCCCGTTATCTGGAGAACAGGAACTTTACCCCGCAGACCTACTACCAGATCAAGATCACGGCGGAAAAGAACGGCATCCCGTTCTCCGCACTCTCCGAACATAAGTACGAAACCCTTCCGGCAGCAAACACCGCCCTTAGTGCCGTAACCGCCACAGGTACGGTCACAGTTGCCGAAGCCCGGTGCAAGGAGGTCAGCCAAGAACCGCCGCTGCTCTACGATCTTACTTCGTTGCAGAAGGAAGCCAACAGCAAGCTCGGCTTTTCCGCAGAGCAGACGCTCAACATTGCACAATCGCTTTACGAGAGGCACAAGGTGTTGAGTTACCCCCGTACCGGTTCCCGTTATATCTCGGATGATGTCTTCGACGAGATACCTTCACGCATCGCCCTTCTGGAGCAATACCCGGCTTTCGCCGCCTATGCCGCCACCTTGAAAGACGCCGCACTCAACCGCCGCAGCGTGGACGCCGGGAAAGTCACTGACCACCACGCCCTGATTATCACCGAATGTCTGCCCGGCGAACTATCGGACGACGAACGCAAAATCTACGATATGGTTGCCGCCCGTCTGCTTGAATCCTTTTCCGCCCGATGCGTAAAAGACGTTACAACGGTTCGTTTTACCGCAGGTAACAGCGATTTCACCACCAAAGGGACAGTTATCAAGTCTGCCGGATGGCGTGCCGTCCGTGGCGAGAAGGACGAAGAGGAAGAAGCCGCCGCCCTTCCGCCTTTGCAGCAAGACGAAACATTCCCTTTGCAATCGGCGGAGAACGTGGAGAAACAGACCAAGCCCCGTCCCCTGCACACCGAGAGCAGCCTGCTTTCGGCAATGGAGAGTTGCGGCAAGGAATTGCAGGAAGCCGAACTACGGGACAGCCTGAAAGACATCGGTATCGGCACACCGGCTACCCGTGCGTCCATTATCGAAACCTTGTTTTCCCGTGACTACGTGCGCCGGGACAAGAAGAACCTTGTCCCCACTGAAAAAGGGCTTGCCGTATATAATATAGTAAAGGACAAGAAAATTGCTGACGTTCAAATGACCGGGCAATGGGAAACCGCCCTTTCCAAAATCGAAAGCGGAGAAATGAACCCCGATACTTTCCGCAAAGGCATCGAAGTCTATGCCGCCCAGATCATCGAGGAACTTTTGCAGGTGCAGGTATCGGTTACGGACGGTGAACATCTCCCTTGCCCCAAATGCCAGTCCGGGCGCATCCTCTTCTATCCGAAAGTCGCCAAGTGTAGCAACGTGGATTGTGGGCTGACCGTTTTCCGCAGTAAAGGCGAGAAGCAACTCACGGATAATCAGATTACCGACCTTGTAACCAAAGGCAAAACGTCCCTTATCAAAGGCTTTAAGAACAAGGACGGCAAAGCCTTCGATGCGCACGTTACCTTCGACAAGGACTTCCGCACCGTGTACGAGTTCCCGCCCCGCACGGACAAGGCAAAAGGAAAGGGCGGCAGACGATGAACGGCTGGTTATCCGTGGAAGAAGCCGCCCGTATCTGTGGAACGGACGTGCAGCGCATCACCCTCTGGATGAACGGCAACCACATCGCTTTTGCCCGTTTCGATACCGTCCTGATGATCGACGGCTCATCCCTTTTCGCCCTCTTCGAGCGTAACCGGGTAGATACCATCTATGACGATATGCAGATGGAGAAGGGACGGGGCAGACCGGGCAAGCACCGCAGGCTGTTAGACACCCCGCTGGATGATTTCGGCTTGTCGCAACGCATCGTCAAGGCTTGCCGTGAACTAAGCCTGTTCACGGTCGAACACCTGCTTATCCACCTTCGCCGCTATCGTTTCTCCCGTCTGTGCTGTGTCCGTAATTTCGGCAGCCAGTCGGCGAACGAAGTTCTCTTGCGCTTGCGCAGGGACGGGCTGGTAGATGGGGGCGGCAGGCGGGATTTTAAGGTATTATGTCCTTAATCCCATAATAATTAGTACCTTTGCCAATCGGTCACTCCGAAAGGGTGGCTTTGCCTTTTCAGAGTGACCGGATGGCAGACGTTCAGGGCAGCAATACCCCGAACGCCTTTAATCAACTTTCAATAATAGTGTGATATGAATTTTGAACAATTAGCAACTATCATAACTGATACGCACCGACAGCTACAACAGAGTGCGGTCAAAGCCGTAAACCAATGCCAGACCGTGCGTAACTGGCTTATCGGCTTTTATATCGTGGAGTTCGAGCAGAACGGAGAAGACCGTGCCCAATATGGGGAGTTTCTCTTAAAGAAATTGGAACAAAGAATAAATCAAAACGGACTAAATGACACCCTGTTCAAATGGTCAAGAAAGTTCTATTTAGTCTATCCTTCATTTGCTCCACTTATCAATAATTTGGCAACTTCAATAAGTGCGACAGTGTCGCACCAATCTGGAAATAATGACTTGATGAAAATAAGTGCGACAGTGTCGCACTTATTGCAAAGTTCTGATTATAAACAAGAAAACAGTATTAGCCCTGAAAAATTAATCAGTTCGATTTCTTTTTCTCACTTTATAGAACTGATAAAGATAGATAATCCGGTCAAGCGCATGTATTACGAAATGCTAACCATCCAGACCGGGCTTTCTGTCCGTGAACTAAGACGGCAAATTGGAGCATTGAGTTACGAGCGTGTCGGCTTGTCCGGTGATATGGAATATGCGCTTACCGCTATCCGGCAGAAGATACATCCGCAAACCGTAACCGATGTTGTCAAAGATGATTATTTCTTTGAGTTTCTGAACATACCGCAACAACGGGCTTTACTCCTTAAAGAGAATGAACTCGAAACCCGGTTGCTCGACCATTTGCGTGACTTCATTATTGAACTTGGGAATGGCTTTTGTTTCGAGGCAAGACAAAAGCGCATCCTTATCGGCGACGAGTATTTTTTTATTGATATGGTCTTTTACCACCGTATTCTTAAAGCTCATATTTTGCTGGAAGTCAAAATTTCTCCATTCGACCACGCCCATGTATCACAGTTATATTCCTACCTGAACTATTATAAAGCCGAAGTCATGGAACCGGACGATAACCCGCCGATAGGTATTTTATTGGTAACGGACAAGAACGATGCACTGGTACAATATACCACTGCCGGACTGGACGAGCAAATATTTGTTTCCAAATACAAGCTCCAACTACCGACCGAGCAGCAACTCAAAGACTTAATCCTAAAGACTATCCGGCAATAATCTATAACGATAAATGCGCAACGGGTGGTTGTGCATTTATCGTTTCTAATTTGGCAACCGCCTGTTGCCAAATTACGAAACTGCCAGTTTCGTAATTACACCCTTCCGTACACCGTCCGTACCTTCTCGCCGTCCAGCACCTTACAGGAGCGTACCACCCATGCCGCACCGTCCCCCGTAATATATTGCAAAGCCTTTTCGTCACCCCCTGCAACCTTCGGCAGCGTAACTACCACGATTTCATCCGCCAGCCCGCTATTCAGCAGCACAGCCGCAATTCCTTCGCCATAGGCGACCATTGTCCCGTCACCCGCAGCTTTCATCCGTGAGAGTTCCCCCACGGCATCCTCCGTAATAAATTTCACAGGTTGTTTTTCCGTCAGGTTACAATCGGCTTGCGCCACTACAAAAGTTTCTTTCTCCGTCAGCGGCCAGCCGGGGTGATTCATAAATACATCCAGATAAGTTTCTTCATCCAAGAGCAGGCAATCGGCTTTCAGAACAGCATCGTCCACCCGCTTGTCAGCACGGGCAAGGCATCCGTCAATGGTTTTGTACACATACAAAGTAATCTGTTTCATAACACTTTTTTTAATCGGTTATGTCCGCCAGTAGCCATAAAAAAACAGCGTGAATTACGCTATTCCGGTACGAGGTACTGGCATACCTAAGAAACGAAACAGGCAAGACACGCTGTATGTGCATACAGCATGTGCATTGCGCCGTAATCCCGTTTCTTAGTGAAAAGTGCCAGTTTTCGTACCGAGACGTTTAGCGAACGTACAATCTATATAATCAAAACCCGCTTGCGTTCAAGCCGGGCAATGAACTTTCATATTTTCATCTGCAAATATAGTGCAAATTCCCGTATAACAAAAGAATAGCCCCGCCTTATCTCACGACAAAGCAGGGCAACCGTTCACTTTTCACTTACGCTTTCTTTCCGCTACCGCATCGAATCGGTTACGGATAAACTCATGCACATCTTTCGCCCGGTAGAATACCTTCCCGCTGATCGTGAAGTAGGGCAGCAGCCCCATAGCCCGGTATCGTTGCAATGTCCGTATGCCGACTTTCAGCAGCAGGCACAAGTCCTGATTATCCAGAACCTCTTCACCATCTAATTGACTGTTCTTTTTCAGCACCCTTTCCAGCAGCTTTTCGGTCGTGTCGAACCGCTGCATGATCCGCTGCATCCAGCCTTCAAACTCTTCCTTGTCCGTGTACATAGCAGTCTCCTTCCTTTTCGATAATTTCCTTCTCACGCATGTAGCGGATATATCCCTTTGCCGTCCGTTCCTTCACTTCCAGCATTTCCTGTATCAGTTCGCACAGTTCGATGTAGCCGTACTTCTCCTGCCGGGTGAACGCTTCCCGTGCCATTTCCGCCAGTTCCTTCTCCTTGCGCTTTTCCTTCTCCGCACGGGGCTTTTCGCCCACGTACACGGGCATCCCCATCTTTTTGTCCCATTGGAATTGCATCAACGGTACATCCAGCGGGCTGCCGTCACGCACTTTCAACGCCTTCACGACCGAGATTTCCGGGTTCTCGTCCTTCTCTATCGAGAGGATAGCCGCCGACTTGCGCTGCAACTCGCTACCCAAGTGTCCCCTTAGCTTCAATCCGTTCGGGACAAAATGCACCACGGCGGCGATGCACGTGCGGTAAATCCCCGCCAGTCGGTAAATCTCGTCAATCAACGCCACGCTTTCCCCCTCGTCATTGGCGCAGCGTATCAAGTCCGCCACCCCGTCGATCACCACCAGATGAATACCCCCGTGCAGGTAATGGTATTTATCCATGCTCTGCATGATGGCGGTCAGTCGCTCGCCCCGTGACATTCCCGTCAGGCAGTACACGTGCAGGTAGGGCGGCATCTTCTCCCGTCCGGCACGCCGCAGCATCCGCCCCGTGTTCTTGTACAGTTGTTGTTCGCTCTGTTCCGTGTCGTAGAGCAGCACCGCACGCCCTTTCCGGTTCGGCTCTACCCGAACGCCCAGCAAGTCCGCATCCGTTTCCTTCTCTTGAATCGCCCCGGCAACCAATGCCGCCGTATAATTACTCTTTCCCGTGCCTTCCCCGCCCGTGATGCAGAGTATGTTCTCTTCCGAACCCAGCGGCACGTCCCCGGCGGTCACGATGGCGACCGCCTGTTGTGGCGGGTGGTCGTAGTCGATCTCGCAGGATTTCAGCACCGCCATCGTGTCACCGTACAGGCTGTCCAGCATTTTAAGGAACAGCTTCACGAACTCGTCCCGTGTCCGTCCCGCCTTGAAGTAGTCCGACACGTCCTTGTCCGTCTTTTCACCCGTCAGCGGCAGCACCAGCCGTTTCACCCCGTACTCTGCCAGTTGCTTTTGATGTTTCTCCGAACATTCCAGCCCCGTTTTATCCACGTCGTACAGCAACACGATATGCTTGAACCGGTACACCAACTTCCGGATGATCTTTGCAGGTATCACCGATGTTTCCGAATTGAAACAGATCGCATGGAATCCGTGCGCCGCCAGCGTCAACACGTCCTTTTCCCCGCCCGTCAGGAACAGCGTGTCACCTTTGGGCGGCAACTCTTCCAGTCCGAAGCAATAGTTATCCCCCGTATGACCGCCGTACACGAACCGTACTTCCGATTTCGGGCGGTACACCTTCACGCCCCATTTCCCCACGTACCCGAACATAGGTTCTATCGCCGTGGACGTGAAACCGAACGCTTTCCCGTCTTTCGTTTCGCTCCGGTATTCCTTCAGCGACTGCACCCCGTAGCGGTTCAGCACCGCTTCCGTAATCCCGTACCCCGTCCAGTATTCCAGTTCCTTTTCCGTGAACGGTTGCTGCACCGTCCGGTACGGGCGTGGCTTGTGTTCCGGCTCTGCCGCCCGTTCTTCCGTCCCGGTCGGCTCTGCCGTCCCGTTTCCTTCCGCCACGGGAACAACCCGCATGGCAGCCTGCCGTTCCCGTACCGTTTCCGGCGGTACATCCTCGCTGATACCCAGACACAGTTCACGGTCTATCGTTTCCAGTATCTCCACGAAGTCGGCGGCGTTCTTGCAGTCCAGCCCCTTGATTTTCGCCACGATAAAGAAACAGTCGCCCGAAAAGTCCCCGTTCCCGAAATCTTTCATCTTGTACGTCCCGCTACGACGGTCGTAGTACACGTTGCACGACGCCTTGCTGTCCTCGTACAGCGGATTCAGGAAATTCCTGCCTACCCGCCACTTCACGGGCAGGTAGTGGCGGAACACGTCCAGCCCGTTACTCGTCCTTGCCAGTATTTCCTCTTTTCTTACCATACAGCTTGTATTTACGTTCATGCAAAGGGTGTGATTCGACTATCCGGTCGATTTGCTTGTCGGGTGTTTCCTGCATCCACCGTTCCCGGAACTGTTCTACGTCCGCACGGCGGTAGCGTATCTTCTTCCCGCAAATGGAGAAGGCGATAATCCGGTTCGTGCGGTAGCGTTGCAAGGTGCGGGGGCTGATTTCGAGGTATTCGCACACCTCGCCGCCTGTCATCCACTTGCCCGTCGTCCGGCTGTTCTTCTCTTCCTGTCCCTGCTGCCCGTCCGGTTTCCTTTGCCGGGACGCTTCCACGTATGCCGCTATCCCGTCTATCTTTTCCACGAGGGCGGCGAACGCTTTGCTTTCGATTGTTATTACATCCATAATCTGTTGATATTTAGAATTATGGTCGCAAATGTCCGCCTATTCGACGGCTTTTCTTGGCAGGTTCATATCAGCCTGACAAAGATTTTTTCAGGCACGAAAAAGCCGCCCGAAAGTCCTTTTCAGACCTTCGGGCGGCTTTTCGCCACCGGTATTCCGCCCTCACGGAATCCGTATGAACATGATGTCAGGTTGATAAACCGACCGTTGGTTTACAGCTATTTGCCGTCCGTTTCGTCCATCCGTTTCAAGACTTTCTCTTTCAGGTAGTCCAGATACACTGTCCGGCTGTTCTTCCGTTCCCTCATGTTGATGAAAAGTCGGTACACGTCCCCCAAATCTATGTGGAACACGATCTCAAACAGGTTCGCCAGTTCGATGATGTCTATCTGCCCGTTATCCACGCTTCCGGCAGCTTGTATGGCGTATATAAGTTCCACCGCCGCCGTTTTCTTGTCCGTCCAGTGGTGTTCTTGCAGCAACGGCAATATTTCCGTTTCTTCGTTTTCCCGTGTCAGTACGTGCCTTCGGGCAGTTAAATAGGCGTACAGCATTTCCATTGCCGTGATGCGGGCGACCAGTCGGTCATAGCCCGTCGAGAACTCCGGTTCTTCCTCAAAAAGAAACAAGTCTGTTTCCGGGCTTATCTCTTTTTTCTCTCGCAGGAAGTAGTAACGATCACGATAGGTTGCGCCGCTACGGTAGTACTGGTAGAAGCCGACCACTCCGTCGAAAAACAGTTTTTGCCCTTCCTGCTGTTTGCGGTAGTAATCGTCTGCCAGTTCCGCACATGGCGGACAGTTGCTTTCTATGTGCAACACCTTATAGAAGAACATCAGCCGTCCCAGCAGCAGTGGCTTTTGGTATTTAAAGAAAGTGATTTCTTCCGTTTCGTCTCCGAACGGTTCCGCGAGGACGCCCTGTTTCAGTTCACTCAATTTGTCTTTCAGGAAGGGAAGTACCGCCTTGCATTCTTCAATGATGTTCCGCCCATTTAGGTCAATGACGGCTATCCGTGCGTCCACCTCCCGCATTATTTCTTCATACTTTATCTTTATTTGCATCCGATTTGTTTTTACTTGATTTTCGGGTGCAAAGTTACAAATCATTGTAATAACGGGCTTTACAACGGATTGTCATATAATTGCAAATAGTGATACTCTTTTTATCTGTTTATCTCCTTTTCCGACAACGCCTTCCTAATGTTGCTCGGCGCATCGCCTAAGAAACGCTTGCAGAAGTTGCTGAAATGTGCCGCAGAGGAAAAATTAAATTCATCTATAATATCTGCAAAAGGAATGTAAGTCTGTGATAATTTGTATTTTATATTCTCCGCCCGTTTCATCATCAACCATTGGTAAGGCGACATCCCGAACTCCTTTTTGAACACCTTCCGGAAATTGTGCAGCCCGTAGCCGCATAGCTCCGCCAGACGGTCGGTGAACTCCGCCTTGCGGTAGTGGGTCAGCACGAGGCTGCGGAACGGTACTTGCTCATCGGTCATCGGATGGAAGAATATCCGCAACTCTTCCGCCGCAAAATAACGGGTGAATACCCATATCAATTCCTTGTGTTTGAGTTTCCAAAGGTCGGAATCATGCGTTTCGTCCGTGATATACGTTGTAACGGTGTCCATAAGCACCCGCATGGAGGTCGGGGCGGTCAGCTTGCAGCAATAGACCTTGGAATCCGGCAACCTGTGTGAATAGAGATAAGAAAGAATACATTTCTCTGCCCGGCATACCGTATTGTTGAACTTATGCACCAGCAGGGTAACATCGCTCAAAGCTGTTCCGCTACATTCACTCCCACGGGGGACAAACATCACTTCTCCGTCACAGAGGATTTCATCATGGAACAACGTGCTGGTAATCCGCGCGTGTCCCGATTGACAGAAGATAAGATAGTTGATATTCGTATCCTCGTTGTTTACGGTCGCACCCGCCGGATAGCTCTTTCTTTCAAAAGAACAGTCGGCGGGGAACTCGTCGCAGAACGGAGGCTTTTGTTTAACAATATGGGGCATACGCTATAATTGTTTTCTGCTGAATTGTCAGTCTGTTTGCGGAATATCCGTGCTTTCCCAGAGGGTGACGATTTCACCTTCCAGTTCGCACATCACCGGCTTGGGGGTTCCGAGCGATACCGTTCCCGTGAGTTGCGTATGGGTATCGTCGTCCGGTTTGCTGCCGATTAAACCGGTGAAACTTATTGGTTTTGACGAGTCGAACTGCTCTATGACCATTTCTTCTACGTTGTGATACCTGCGGCTGACGTTGAAGCGGAATTGCTGAACGGGGTGAAGCAGTACGATGCGGGCAAATGCCTTGGTCGTTAGCTCTACCCGGTTGGGGCTTCGGTCTTTTCTGCCTGTTTGGTCGAAGTCGAACCAAGCGATGCTATCCTCCGGGGTGATTTCGCCGGAGGATGAAAGTTGGCTCACTTCCCGGTCGGACAGTGCCTTACCGAACAGGCGGAAGGTTTTGAAATAGGCATCCAACTTTTTTCCTATCAGCAGTTCGGCTTTGGATGCTTTTCCTTTTGGGGGGTTGCACCGGAAGGTGTCTTTTTTCTCTCCATTCAGGTAAACGGACAATAGACTGCCGTCGTACACTATAGCTAATTCATACCAATGGTCGGTGGTGAACTTGCCGACGGTGTATTCGGAGAACTTGACGGCGCACCAATCTACTGTCGCCACGTAGAGTTCCCCGTCCATAACCCCCAGACAAAAGCTGTTTTCCTGCGTAAGGATGGCTCCGCCCTGCACGTTTTTGAAGCAGACAGTGGTAAAGAACGTGAAGGGCTTGTCACCGGCGAGCGATAGCTCAGGCACGGACGATGCCGGGAAATGGGCATAGTCGAATGGGCCCAGCATGCCGTAGCCTGTGAGCAGTGCCTTGAAAGCACCCGATCGTATTTCGCTTTCCTTTACCATGGTATCGTTTCTTTTTCTTGTTTGCGCTATTCCCCGCTGCGAGGCGGGGAAGTGCTGCCGACTGCACCCGGACATTGACGCATGGCTGTCCGAATAGCTGGTCGCCGGTAATCGTTCCGGCTTGGGACGTATATGCGATGGGAACGGGATGCGGGGACGGGCAGGTCAACCCGCTCGCTCCGTCCCTGTGCATCTCCTTGTTTCGGTTCGCTATCGGCGATGTATCTAAATGGCGCATTAATTGTCCAAATCCTTACTTCCGTCCGTCCATCCTTCATTATAAGTTACATCGACATTGACCGCCGACCCGGTAGGATCGTCCTGTACAAACGAGCCGGAGAGGGTATATATATAATTTGCACGACAAGGTATTTGGTTTGCTTTTATTTTTACATCTTGCTTATTGCTTCCATCTGTCGTTGTAAAATTGAAGACAAAGTCAGGTTCGCTAACAGTTGGTAAAGTTCCTTCAGTTGTTCCTCCAAAAGAATAGAGGGTGAAGAGTTGCTGTTCTGAAGAGTTCAATATATTGACAGACGTAGGGGCTCCAGTGTTAACATTGTAAGAACTCATATTCTCGTTATACACATTATAATAGATATTAAATATAAAACTCTTTATTGCTATATTTGAGATGGTTGATAAGGCACTTGCATTTTTCTCTTTAAATATATATTTGCATAACGGACGCTTTAGAGTGACTTGCTTATTTACAATGTTGACATCTTTTGTAAATGAAAGCTTACCGCAAAAAGCCTCAAGTGTCCTGCTGAAATATACGCTTTTATCATCTGGTTTGTTCATAGACACCTTTTGTAAACCTACAAGATTATCACTACCATAAGAAGTTTCATTTGTTTTAAATTCCTTATCCGTATATCCTTGGAAGGTAACGGTGAAGCTGTTCATGTGCCCACCTCCCGTTATCGTCTTTTCACTCGTTGAGCCGCCTGCGGCAATATAATCAGCCCAGAAAAGGATGACATAATCACCTTGTTGTTCTACGTTGAAAGTGAATTTGTTTGCATCAGCGCCTACTTGCTCGGTGCGGGCAATCAATGTTTTCGCCGTTGCGGAGTTGGTCGTCTTATCCTCTTCCCACAGTTCGGCGATGTATCTTAACTGCTGACCGGATTCCGCCCTTGTGCGTGGTTGCGTAAAATCTGCGGACGGAGCCACCGTCACGGTTACTTCATACCCCTTTTGCGGAACGTTCGCCAGTTCTTCCATTTCCGTCTGGCTGCACGAAGCGAACAGCCCTGCCAGAGCCATTGCGCCTAATAAAAAGTTCTGTTTCATTTTCATTGTCTTATATTTAATTTGGTCTATAAATTATCCATGTCTATTTCTACCTCGCCGTCCCATTCGGTGTCGATTTCTACTCCTCCCTTCATTTCACTCGTGAGGAACGCTCCTTTCAGGGTGGTGAGGTGTCCTCTCCGGTAGGGCACCTCAATGCCGGACACGCGCGATACCCAATTTCCCCGGCTGTCCCGTATCTCCATGGTAAGCAGTACGGATGCTTCGCCGCCATTGGCAAAAATGAAATCCGAACCGACCGTATGGAGCGTTTCCCCTTCTTCGGGCAAGGCGAGCGGCAAGGTGAAGGAAATTTCGGGCCACGATTCACAAGGTTTGCCTGCCAGCACATCGAATACGGCAGGAATGTAAAAACTGTAACTGAATGTGACCGTATAACTTTCGCCTTGGGCACGCTGCTGTGCCGTTCTTTCAAGAAATTCCGCAACGTCGGTAGCTATCAGTTCGTACTTTGCCAGCGGGCGCACCATATCCACTTTTATCTGAACCTTTGCATTCCATTCATCACGGTATTGCCGTAGGTCGAGGGCGGTGGTTCCGTAGAGGCAATCCCGATACGGGGTACTGCCTGTGTAAGGGTCGGTGCAGGCGACGTATTGCAGATCTTGGGTGTCATAATAGAGGTCGCCTGTCGTGCTTGCCGCCACATAGTCCGTCCACACGGCAAGGGTGTATTCCACGGCGTGCAACTTCAGACGGATGGGCAGCGTGATTTTCTCGTCGCCGTCTTCTTCGGCATCCTCCATCACCGTCACCTGCCGGGATTCCGGCTTGCCGTCACGCCACGCCTCGATGATGAAGCGGCGGCGGTAGTCCGTTTGTTCTCCGGCACGGGCTTTCGTGGTTCCGCTGCGTGCATTTTTCTGCGTGATGATTTCCAGCGGAACAAGTTCCAGATCGAGCGTGACTTCGGTATTGACTTCTACCAGCGTGGGGTCGATGCCTTCTTCGCCGTCTTCCGTCATGGACGGGTAATCGTGTACACAACCGGCAAGGACGATTGTCAGCACAAGGGCGATAAATCCTATCGTGTATTTCTGTTTCATAAGCCGTTATTTTTTAAGGTTGAAGCGATAGACCACGGACAGCCCTACGCGGGTGATGCCCCAGTAGTTCTTGGTGCGGGTGTCTATCCGTGCACCGTTATCCATATTATAATAGGTGTCATAGCGCATATTGGCATAGCCCGCGCCGAGGGTGAACTCGCCTGCCCAATGCTCATTAAAAGGCAACAGATAACCGTAGCTGATGCCTGCACCCAAGAGCGGTCGGTCGGTGTCTTGATAGCGGTCACGGTTCCACTTCACGTTGAACCAGCCCACGTGTGCGTGTACGCCGAAGAAATGCCCTTCACCCGGCTTCGAGAGCCAATAACGGGCTTCGGGCTGGATGGCAAACGTCTTCACGGCGTGTTTGCTGCTCACGTGCCACGGGCACCACAATATCGGTAGCTCTATGGAGAAGTGTTCGCTCACCTGCACGTCTGCCGCTATGTTCATGATGGTTCCTGCCCAAGCTGCGATGTTGGTCTTCACACCGAGATAACGACCGGAGGACGAGGGGGCGATTCCGGTTGCCGCCGTTGCTTGTTCCGCTTGGGGACGCAGAGATTCCGCTTCACCGGATTCAGGAGAAACTACGGGAGTTGCCGTTTCTTTCACGGTGACTTCTTTTTCTGTTTCTGCAATTTCCGGCGTCTCTTTCTTTTCATCGGCAGGCGTTTCCGCTTCGGGAACCGGGCTTATGCTGTCTTTGAAAACGTAAGCGGGAGCTGTCGGCGAGAAACCGAGCGTAACCACTTCGCCCCATGCGGGATGGGCGGAAGTATGATTCACGGTCTTGAAGTCCCGTTCCCGAAGTCCCAGCGTGTTAATCAGGTAGCCTTTCAGGTTGTTGCTGCGCCAGAAAGCGATGCGGCGGTTGGTGGCACCCGTGTCACCGGAACCACAGTATCCGTTCACATACAGCGTGTCTTCCCCTTTCTGAAAAGCACGCAGCCGTTCCCGCAAGGACTGCAAGGAACGGCTGTTTTCGGCATATTTGGTTTTGAACATCCGAATACCCAAAGGGTAATGAAAAACGACAAGGCTGTCGTCCGCCATATGCGGAACGGTCTTCTGCGCCTGCACAGGAGGCAGGATAAACAGACCGGCGCCCCACAACAACAAGACAGCCACGCTTTTGCCGAATGATATGTTTCTATTTTTCATCATATCGCATTATATTAAATTAGAATTTGCTCGGAGACAAACAATGCCCGGCGCACATACCGGCAAGGTACATACGAACAAGTCCGAATAAAGGCGTGTATAAGGAAAGATAAGGACACGAAAATTTGCACGAAAAAGAGCGAAAACGATTTCGTGAAATTGCTTAAAATCAGATAATTAGAAGCTAAATATGGGCGGTGCAACGAGAGAGAGAGAGAGAGAGAGAGAGAGTAGCAAAATATTTCATTTTGCCAAACGTTTGGGATAAATTATTTATATTTTTAACATACGTTCCCATTTTCGCCCTCTGTTTTTCATTTAACGCACTATTTTGCTTTAGGCGCAAATATATGAAAATTATTGTTATTTTGCTCATGTTTTGCATTTTAATTTAAAGAAAATATTTTCGCCCGTCTTTCATCCTCCTAAAAAAAACGGTTTTGCTTTTGCTTTCATTAACACGTCATCAAGTCAAAGAACCTGCTGCCGGTCATTGTTTATTCTCCCCGAATTACAGACCTTCATCGTCCGAAATTACCTCATTTTCGTCTTCAGACCCAATCTTTTTTTCCAATGGCGGATTTGGCTTTCCCGCTGGCAGGATATTCTTTCCGAGCGTGTCTTTGATATTGTCGAGGAAGGAGAACTGTTCAAGCACCTCCTTCTTGAATTTCCGGCTGATGGGAAATGCTTGCTCATCAATATAGAGCATATTTCCAATGAACTTGTTGATCAGATGTTTATTAACGAGGTAAGAACGATGTGGCTGTATGAATAATTCCGGAGGTAACTTTTTCTTGATTTCTGCCATGGGATAAGTAACAATTATTCTTGTCTTATCCGCCAAATGGATATAACAGTAACTTCGGGAAGCCTCTATCCACATTATATCATTAAAAGCTATTTTCTTTAAATACTCGTTTTTCCTGATGAAAATTCCATCAAACAGCTTCAAGATAGTTTCTGTTTCCGGCTTGGCTTCAGTTACCGGTTGGGGGAAATAAATGTGGCAGAAACCGGAGTTTCCTGTTTTGAGAAACTCTTCAAATTCATCTTGGTTTTCAAAACAGACAATTTCCAACTTTGTTCCAAAACCTTCGGGAAGCTGGATGCACAACAAACTAAGTGCATTTTTTAATACTACATACTTCATAACAAATAGATTTTTAGTTTAAATTATCCGTCCAATAAATAGATTTAAATTCATATTGAACTAATTATCTATCCGATGAAAGACGTTATTTTCCGAATGAATTTCTTTCAGTTATCTTCCCGGCACCCCGTTTCTTCATTAAATGACTTATCTATTGATTTCCATACAACTAACCGTATTCCGGAAATGAAGAAGGCATGTATAGAGGATGCCACAGGGAAGTAAAAAGACACCTTTGGGGAATTAAATTTGAATGGCATAGAAAAGAGGTTTACGTTTGCGTACGACCCATAACAAGGGTCTGTTCACTTAAATGTTTAACAATTTAATTTAATGCCATGGGAAAAGATTCGAAGAATTTAGACCAGATTGCCCAGAAAGGTTTCGGGCATGGTTGTAGTGTTACGGGAGAATTAGGCAGCAACAATTCGCTTGCTGCCATATTGGATTATGAATTGCTAAAAGCCGATGCAAAGATTTTGTACGATGATTCTAATGCGTCCACTTTATTGGAAGCAGAAGGAAGCAATTACGAATCCGCCAATCAAAGTTTGAATGAAGCCTTTGGCTGTAGCTTGGACGTTCAACAAGGAAACGACAAAAAAGATTCGTTCCCAAACTCTTTGGCAATTGCTTCGGGAAGTCTTAACAACAGCGAAAACATCCATGAATTTGCAATGAAGCTGTTCATCAACAAAATTTGTGGCGTATCTTTAGCACCGATGTCTGTAAACGACATTAAAAAGTACATGCTGAAATCTGCTTTTAACCATATCAATGGTATCAAAGCAGAGGGAGAAGATAGTATATTGTATCCGACGGAAGACTATTCAGCCTATGTCCGCTTGTTCCAAGCCTACGGAACACATTTGGTGACCAAAGCCATTTACGGGTGCAAATATGAATACTTCTACGCCCGTGAATACATGGAATGGGAAAGCAGCAGGACAACACAGGTCAATCTTAATTTGTCAATGGCGTTTCCTTACGGTACGAAGTTTAACGACACCCTTAAAGTCGGATCAACCTATGACTTTACCGAGACGGATAAGGAGTGCCAGAAAAACGACAGGCATGTATCTAAAGAAAGAAGAGTGGGAGGAGATACTTCAATTTCAGATCCGGATTTATGGCAATTGTCTTGCCACACGGAACTACCCGGTACGGTGGATATGATTGGTTATATATATCCTACGAGTTCGCAGGACAACGGCTTGGTTCCTATATGGGAATTTGTTGAAGATAATCATCGCAAGCAAGAAATGAAGGGTGCCTTCGATACTTATGTAGCCGAATGCACCAAGAAGCAGATTAAATATAAAAAAGTCATTGCCGATGTTTATGGTCGTCAATTCGACGGAGAGACGCCGCCCGATTACTTCTATCAAATGGATTATACAGGAGAAGTCATGCGAAAATTCTATAAATTAGCTCCTAACATCTTTGATTTCATTTCTGCTTCTACCAATGGGCATTACCATTTTTACTATGCTTTAGGGTATAGCAACAATGCCGGACTTACAGGCATTGAATTTATGGACAAAGGCGATCCTAACGGTTCAACAGTAATCGGCAGAGGCGATAATTCTCAAAAAGGAGTTACGGGATGTTTGACAGATCGCATTGTTGCCATAACAAAAGCTCTTCCGGGAACACCGGAAGCCGATTTAATATCAGGTTTCGGTGTTGACATTGAGAAAGAGGGCAAAAAAATATCTTCGGGAACTACCGAAGACTTCAACTGGGAATCCCACGGTTCCGACTGGTACAAAGGCTTGTCTCATCATAAGATTCATTGTATCACTACAAAAGATACGCTGTTGTATTAAATCGGTATTCCTGATTTAATAATATAGAAGAATCCCCTTATTTTACCTTTCAATAGGATTGTCGGTAAGATAAGGGGAAATCTATTTCTGGGAAACAGTTTTTTGTAGCTACTCTGGATAAATATGATGTATAGAGAAGTCATCTTTATAATTATCATTTCCTGTTATTGAGAAAGAATCTTTTCCCGCTAATTCTGTTCTACATGCGAACCAGCAAATTTGAATTTCGGGATCAGTATTTTCTAATACATGACGCAGCTCAAATATTTTATCTATCAGCCAACTTAACCTGAATACAGTATTTTTATTAGGATCCCCTTTTAGCACAGATGACATTGAAGGGGTAACTATATATTCTTCATCTGGCTCATGCGATTTTAACCTTGTACCTAAAATTTGTACGCTTCTTATTTTAAAAACCTTAAACTCATACCCGTCCCATATTCGAGTGACTTTATCTGAAGTCAATTCTACATTGTTTACAACATTCAACTCATTTTTAAACTCTACCCAACTTAAACCATGAAGTAAATGCTCATATACTTTCCCGGCATATATAGTTTCGATTCTTCCACGTTCGTCATCATTTGTTTCGATTTCTTGGCATTTTATAAACCTATTATCCACATATTCAGTAGGAACTTCAATTTCACTTATTGCTTCACCATGATTCCAGATATAGGGAGTGGTACGAAAAGCATCATAATACTCGCCAATCGGTACGTAAAACTTTAGGATACAATTGTCCAGATTCTCAAATTGTTCGAATTTAGATGCAACATAACCATGTCCCATTAAATAAACTATCATACTTTAATTCTTTTTATCCTACTCGTCTTAGGCTTTTCGGGTACCGCCTTTTGTAATATTATTCGGAAATATAGCAGGAAAATATCATAGGTGAAACATTATATATCCGAATGGTAGAATTTCTTTTCCAAATGGAAATGGAGGATAAAACAATGGAGGATGAAGTTTAAGCTTTCAAAATATAAAAAGATATACTGACTTGTCCTAAAATAGCTTTACACAGTAATAACTATAAAAAGTGTACAAGTTATGATTAGACGAGAAAGGAAATTCTATTCAGAAGAATTCCGTGAGCGTGTTTTGACTGCTTACTACAACAGTAATGAATCAGTCGACATGATAGCCCGACGCTTTCAGGTAAAGAGAGATACGGTCAGTAGTTGGGTTCATCGTAAAAGAGTTGCTTCCAATCCCAAAGAAAGTAGTAAATTCGTGGTATCAAGTATAATACCTATGAAAGAAGAAAAGCTACCTATTGAAGCAATGGAAGAACGTATCCGTGAACTAGAGCAACAACTGGCGAAAGAAAAAATGCGTTCCACTTGTTTAGATACTATGATTGATATTGCGGAACGTGAGCTAAAGGTTGATATAAGAAAAAAATCTGGTGCCAAACAGTCCAAGAAGTAAGGCAAAAGCATCCATCATATAAGATAGATGTTTTATGCCGGCTGTTTGGCAAAACCCGTCAGGCTTACTATGAAAAGTCTCATTATGTTGCCAATAAGAATGTGGAAGAAGATGTAATCTTGTCTCTGGTACACAATGCTCGAAAAGATTTTCCACGTATGGGTGCGAAGAAGTTATTAATCTATCTTCAACCTACATTCCAAGTGATGGGTATACACATAGGTCGAGATGCTTTCATTGAATTACTGTATCGTAATTATTTATTGGTCAGAAGGGTGAGAAATAAGAGGAAAACGACTTTTTCCAATCATTGGATGCGTAAATACCCCAATTTGATAAGGGATT
>OGXA01001186.1_pt1 | contig 22036 bp, 17 predicted proteins | sample 1576171 | NCBI WGS metagenome assembly OGXA01 (sample SAMEA3541587, study PRJEB24748) | human gut metagenome | biome: human gut; feature: human-associated habitat; material: faeces | place: China | collected 2012 | reverse complement strand
AAAAAAGTTATAAAAGTGTTAGGGTTATTTTTGCTTTTAGCTGTCTTTGGAATTATGAACTCTGCCGTTATTATACATGCGGAAGAACCTAATGTTGTTAGTGTAACTGTTGAAAAATTAGTAGAGGCTAACAATGAAAAGTTCATTATAAAGGCAATTGCCAAATACAGTATGAGCAAAACATTGACTGAAGTAGATGAATATTATCTGGAAAATTCTGAAAAGATTGTTTCGATTGATGCAGTAAAAGAAGATAATGCATTATCTGAAAAAGAAGTATGTACTTTGATGGAAGAAAGAGGCTTTAATCAGTACCCAATTGTGTTTGAATATGACTTGGAAGGCAACTATGTTGGTGAAAAAAATGTTAGAAAAGATTCTGATATAAAACATCCAATGTATCAGACTTTTTATGTTACAAACAATGGGGACATTTGGAGCGTTTTTGTCATCGGGAAAAAAATTATTGCTAATCCTGCTTATTATAATGTATCAACAGATGAAGAAAAACAAATATTAATTGCAGAAGAAGGAACTCTAACGAGTTATGATGATGAATCAAATCAATTTTATGTTACAGTTCCCAAAAGTAATATTGTCGAGCTTAATAAAATAACAAAAATAAATGCAATGACAATAGATAAAATAAAATTCTAAGGAGGTTGCTTGATAATGAAAAGGGGTATAAAGCGTATATTTGCAGTTTTGTTTGTTGTGATTTTGACATTCTCAATGATATTGACGGAGTTTCTTACAGATAATCAGACTGTATTAGCGTTTACAGATAATAATAGTAGAGATCCTGTGATTGTAGTATCACTTGGGGATTCTTATTCTTCAGGAGAAGGAATAGAACCGTTTTATGGACAAACTAAGTCATTAGAAGACAAAGTTAAAGATGAGGATTGGTTAGCTCATAGATCCACAAAAAGCTGGCCTGCACTTATTGAAATCCCTAATATAAGTGGAAAAATGGCAGATTATAAAAATCAAAATTCATCTGAATGTATATGGTATTTTAAGGCTTCGTCTGGTGCAGAAACACGACACTTTAAAAATGAAAGTCAGAAGAAAACTATTTGGAAGAATAAAATATATGATGATAAAAAACATTATGAATATCTTAATCCGCAGCTGGATGTATTTAATACAATTGATGATACGGTTGATTATGTTACATTAACTATTGGTGGAAATGATGTTGGGTTTGCTGATATAATAACTATGTGTGCTACTGGAAGTACATATCTGCATTTTGGAAAATCAAAACTTCCGTTGCAGAAAAAGATAGATGAGTTGTGGGATGGATTTGATACTACTAGGAGCAATATTAAGCAGACTTATAAAGATATTTCACAAGCATCAGGAACACAGGCAGCTATTATTGTGGCTGGTTATCCAAAGTTGTTAGATAAAAAAGGAAAGGGTGTTTTAATTAGCAAAGAAGAAGCGACCATTGTTAATGAAAATGTTTCTAAATTCAATAAAGAAATAGCAAAAATTGTTGATGAATGCAAAAGTGAAGGACTAAACATATATTTTGTTGATGTTGAAAATAAATTTGATGGACATGAGGCATATTCTAGGGAAGCTTGGATTAATAAAATTAAATTGAATAATCCAGGAGATGAAAATTTGGTAGATGTTCAATTTAGAGATTTTGCGGGTACAGTAGCTAGTGCATATTCTGTGCATCCAAATGAATTAGGTGCAAAAGCGTATGCTGAGTGCGTAAATAATAAAATTAAAGAAATTGAAAATGATAAACCTAAAGGTGCTATTTCAGGGAAAATAGTTAAAGCACTGGATCGTTCAACAGCAGTTTCTAATGCTTCAATAGAGGTATATAAATCAAATAACTTAATTAAGAAAGAGATATCTAATATAACAGGGAATTATACAATAAATCTTCCGGAAGGAAATTATCTTGTTAAAATTTCTGCGCCTGGATATATTGATTTTAAGGCATATGCAACTGTTTCAGAGAACGGGAACACATATATGGAAACATTTTTATTAATTGAAGGTTCTGAATCTGAAAAAGGTATTGCAAGTGGTAAAGTTGTAAATTCTTTAACGGGAAGAGGGATAGCTGGAATTAATTTGGATATTAAACGAGATTGGAATAATATGAATGAAAGTGATGAAGTTATTAAAACTGCAGTCACAGATAGTGATGGTAATTTTTCTGTTGAGTTGCCGATTGGAAATTATACAGTGCAGGCATCTAAAGATGGATATTCATCTTCAACATTTAATATTATAGTTCAATCGGGTATAACAGATAACCAGAATGGCATAATAACGCCCATGATATCTAGTGATGATTATTTGATAACGTTGACATGGGGAGAGAATCCAAGAGACCTTGATTCGCATGTTGAAGGAACATTATTAAGTGGGAATCCTTTCCATGTGTATTATTCACATAAGTCGCAAATAGATGGAAATGTCGAAATTTGCAAACTTGATTATGATGATACAACAAGTTATGGTCCAGAACACATAACTTTAAAAGCAACAAATGATACACCGTATTACTATTATGTTTATAGATATGCTGGTCAGGGAACAGTAGCTTCTTCAGGAGCTAAAGTAACTGTTCATCAGGGAAATAATTTAATTGCTGATTTTAATGTTCCTACGGATATAGGCGGTGATGATTATTGGAATGTATTTGCAATAAAAAACGGAGAATTGATTATAAAGAATACAATTACAAGTTCTGCAGATATTATGTATGCAAGATAGCTTAAATAAAAGTTTCACTTTGTATAAAAAATTCTGTTCACCGGAGGTATTGTTATGCGGTCAAAAAATAATCTGTTAATCTTGAATGGAATATGCATTGGCATAATAGTTTGGATTATTTTGTTGATTTCAGATTGTATTGATGAAGTAGTATTAGACAAGGGCTTTTTTATTGGTTTAATCATATATATTATTATGCCAATAATATTGATTTGCTATTATATTTATAATTATATTGTATACAAACTGAATCGAAAAAAACTACTTGTTTGGTTTGGCAGTTATAGTGCGGCTTTTTTGGTGTTTGGAGGAATTATTTTTATACTTGTTAATAATGGGTTACTTATTAAACAAAAATATAGAGGCAATGGTATTTATTTAAATGGAATGGAGTATATGTTTTATGGGATTCCGGGCATTATTGTTTTTGGAACATTATGTATTGTATTTCATATGATATACTTTATGATAAAAAAACACAGAAATTAACGGAGTTGTAAAAAATAGTTCTAAGTTGAGGCATTTACCCACATTGGTGGGCAGGTGCCTTAGATTATGGATAAAGTGCCATATAGGTGCTTTGTTCAGAATTCCGATGCAATCCGGAATTCTTTGTCATCAATTGTAAGTGAAACAGCACACAGTGCAATCTGATTTCTTTTAAGTGCCACTGCTTTAACGGCGTTATCCATGCCGCAATCAGCAGTGGCATACTTGTAGTCACCAACAAGCGGGTGCCAGCGGCTTGCAAACTGTACTCTTATCTGGTGATGTCTGCCTGTAATCAGATGTATTCTTACATGTGTAATGTCTTTAACTTCATCATAAGATATCACTTCATATTCAAGCTTTGAAAGCTTTGCTTCTTTATCATTAGCGGCGTCGTCTGCCGGAACTATGGCTGATGTGTTCGTTCTTCCATCTTTCTTTAAATAATCAACAAAAGTTCCTTTTAGTTCGGATAGTTTTCCACATATTAAAGCTTCATATTGTTTATTAAATCCGCCCTCCTTCTGCATTAGTGTGGAATACTTTGCTGCTGCAGACTTATTCTTTGCAATAAGCACAAGTCCCGAAACCGGCCGGTCAAGGCGGTTGATTATTGCTGCATATGCAGGCTTTCCCTGTGAAGCGTTGTAAGTCATAACTTCGCTTACAAGGTCTAAATCAAATCCTTTCGCACCCTGGGATAGCTGTCCGGCTGGTTTATTCACTATAATAATGTCTTTAGTTTCGTGTATTATATTAAGCATGGTTGTATCCTTTTTATGTTTTTATTAAGAATACATGCGTTTTGATAATTAATCAATAACATTGGGCGAATAAATGTCCCAGCCACGCACACACTAATTAAACGATAATTATTAGCAGGTGTGAGGTGGCATATGGTTGAAAATGTGTGGGATTTCAGGAAGCGGCTGACATTGCTTGTTGGCAGTGTCGTTATTATTGCGGTGGTTTTCTTTATATTTAAAGTACTTTTCTATTATGTGTGGCCGTTCATGCTTGCATTCTGTTTTGCGGTGCTGCTTCAGAAGCCGATAGTAGGGCTGGCGAAACTTTTAAGGGAGAAAAAGACGCTTGCTGCGAGTATAGTTGTAACAATGGTGACGCTTATAATTCTTTCAGTGCTGTTGTATGTTGGTTATATGGCGTTTCGCGAACTTAAAGATTTCATAGCCAATTTTGATGAGAATATTAACAGCCTTGATGGGCAGTTCAAGCTTGTGTGCTGCCGTATTGATGGATGGATTAAGCTAAAAGAAGGCTGCAGTTACGCATTTTTTGAAAAATGTAAAGGAATAATTATAGATGGAGACGGACAGCAGATGTTTTTTACAATTATGAGAAAACATTCTGTTCCGGTTATAACATGGTGCGTTATGGCAGTTGCCGGACTTGTGGTGTGCTTTATTGGAACGATATATGCGGCGGCTGGAATGGAAAAATACAGAAGCTGGCGTGAGAACACTATATTTAAGGACGAGGTCGGAGCGGTGCATGTGGGGCTTAGGACTTTGATAAATGTATATTTCAGGGTGCAGCTTATTATAATGTCGATTAATATGGTGCTGTGTTCCACCGCATTTTTAATAATAGGCAACCCTTATGCGATTCTTCTTGGTGTGCTGACGGGAATTATTGACGCGCTTCCGATATTCGGTACGGGAACGGTACTGATACCGTGGGCTGTGGGAAGCCTGCTTTTCGGACATGTGAAAAATGCAGTGATTCTTGTGGTGTTGTATATTGTCACATATTTTGTGAGGGAGATTATGGAGTCAAAATGTATGGGTGACAGAATGGGAATTGCGCCATTTACAATGCTCGCGGTTATATATATCGGGATACTTGTGTATGGGGTTGTCGGATTTATTCTTGGACCAATATCATATTGTATAATAAAAGCACTTGTTCTTTACTTGAAAAGCATTTTAGAACATGATAAACTCTAGTGGTGCCGTCAATGGCAGGCGGACAATGCGAAGCAGCATTCGCATCAGGCTCCGTATGAAACGGGTCTGTAATGTCATAGAAAGAGGTTTATTATGGCAGAAGATAAGAAATTAGTAGAAGCGATTACATCCATGAAAGAGGATTTCGCTCAGTGGTACACAGATGTGTGTAAGAAGGCAGAGCTTATGTCTTACTCAAGCGTCAAGGGATGCATGATTTTTAAGCCGGCTGGATATGCAATCTGGGAGAATATTAAGAATGAGATGGACAGAAGATTCAAGGAAACAGGTGTTGAGAATGTTTATCTTCCAATGTTCATTCCAGAGAGCCTTCTTGAGGTTGAGAAGGATCATGTAGAAGGATTTGCACCAGAAGTTGCATGGGTAACTTATGGCGGACTTAATCCACTTCAGGAAAGAATGTGTGTAAGACCTACATCAGAGACACTTTTCTGTGATTTCTATAAAGATGAGATACAGTCATACAGAGATTTACCAAAGGTATATAACCAGTGGTGTTCAGTTGTAAGATGGGAGAAGGAGACAAGACCATTCCTTCGTTCAAGAGAGTTCTTATGGCAGGAAGGTCATACAGCACATGCTACAGCAGAAGAGGCTGAGGCACGTACACAGCAGATGCTTAACCTTTATGCTGACTTCTGTGAGGAAGTTCTTGCAATTCCTGTAATTAAGGGACGTAAGACTGATAAGGAGAAGTTTGCAGGAGCAGAGGCTACTTATACTATCGAGGCGCTTATGCATGATGGTAAGGCTCTCCAGTCAGGTACAAGCCATAACTTTGGTGATGGATTTGCCAAAGCATTTGGTATCCAGTACACAGACAAGGATAATAAGTTAAAATATGTTCACCAGACTTCATGGGGAACAACAACAAGACTTATCGGTGCTGTTATCATGACTCACGGTGATGATTCAGGACTTGTGCTTCCACCTAAGGTAGCACCTGTTCAGGTTGATGTTATTCCTATTATGCAGAAGAAGGCAGGCGTTCTTGACAAGGCTTATGAAGTTGGCCAGGCTCTTAAGGCAGCAGGACTTCGTGTTAAGGTTGATGATTCAGATAAGAATCCAGGCTGGAAGTTCTCTGAGCAGGAGATGCGTGGTATCCCTGTAAGAGTTGAGATGGGACCAAGAGATATCGAGGCTAATCAGGCTGTTATCGTTCGTCGTGATACAAGAGAAAAGATTACTGTATCTATCAATGAGCTTGCGGACAAGATTCCTGAGATTCTTGATACTATCCAGAAGGATATGCTTGAGAGAGCAAGAGCTCACAGAGATGCTCATACATACACAGCTCTTAATTATGATGAATTCAAGGATACAGCGGCTAATAAGGCTGGATTCATCAAGGCTATGTGGTGTGGAGACCAGGCTTGTGAGGACAAGATTAAGGAAGATACTACATGTACATCAAGATGTATGCCATTCGCACAGGAGAAGTTAAGCGATGTGTGCGTATGCTGTGGTAAGCCGGCTAAGGCTATGGTTTACTGGGGTAAGGCATATTAATTAAATATAAGATGGGAATTAAAAGAATCCCTCACCAGATTTGCCGGAAAGGTACTGGTGAGGGATATTTTTTTATATTATTTAATATGTTCAATCATAGCAATCAGAGTTGCTTTGTCGTTGAGCTTGGGATTCTCTATAACTATATCAAGCAGGGATTTGAGAGTTTCACCGATTTCGTGTCCCTGAAGACCGTATTCAATAAGGTCATTTCCTGATATATCAAGGTCTTTAATTGTAAAGCAGTCGCCGCGCTCCAGGATATCTGTTACAAGGCGTTTAAGAGTAAGGAGATGCTTTACTTTTGCTGGATTGCCGATTCCTGTAATTTCTTCTGAAGCCTGTATTACTGACATCATAAGTTCATGCCACAGAGGAAGAAATTCTCTGCCATATTTGTTAAGTGCAGTACGTACAGCGGGTTCTGTTTCATCTATATCGATTTTTGACAATTCAACAAGCTTAGATACTGTGTCAACTGTCTTGTTATCCATTTTCAATGCGCGGAGTGTTTTTGCTGCTTCATCAGGTGCAGAAGTTATGAAAAGTGCAGCGTAGCGCAGGTATATATTATCCGGGGTGTGTCGTAAGGTGGCAAGTATCTTGCGGCTGTAACGGCTCTTTAATGCATTGTCAATTACCGGAAGTATTGGTGCGAAAAGTCCCGCTTCTGAATATTCAGATACATAATCGGGATGTGCTGACATAAGAGTTTTGCCAAGCTCCACATGCACACGTTCCATGCTTATTTTACTGATTGACGGGGCAAGCTTTTTAATTGCATTCCATGTTGCTTCATCAATGGTAAAGCCAAGCTGTGCAGAAAATCTTATGGCGCGCATCATCCGCAGTGCGTCCTCTGTAAATCTTAATTCTGGTTCACCAACACATCGTATTATTTTTGCATCCAAATCATCAAGACCGTTAAATTCATCAACAAATCCATCAGTGTCGTTGTATGCCATGGCATTTATCGTAAAATCACGGCGGCACAGGTCATCAACAAGCCTGTCTGAAAATTCTACAGACTTCGGATGTCTGCCGTCTTCATATTCTCCATCAATTCTGTAGGTGGTTACCTCATATCCTGTCTTATCTATCATGACAGTTACAGTGCCGTGGGCAATTCCTGTGTCTATTGTTCTTCTGAAGAAGGATTTTACCTGTCCGGGTACAGCAGAAGTTGTTATGTCCCAGTCATCAGGCGTGCGTCCAAGGATACTGTCCCTTATACAGCCACCAACTGCATACGCTTTAAATCCATGCTCTTCTATAGTATGTATAATATTCCTGACAGCTTCCGGCATGTCAATATGGTAAGTTTTCGGCATGTTATCCCCCTGCAATGTTAATTAGTATAAATGTGCGGATTAAATCCATTTCTATTTATTATAAGAAAAAAACACATTTTCATCAAGATACGGATTCACAGGAATATAGATGCATTTATTTTCATAAGATAAGGCAGACGTAGGCGTATGTGCAGAAGACGTCTGTATCAAGTGCAGAAACGGGGGATTTTATGAACGATAAATCATTAGAGTGTCTTAAATTTTATGATATGCAGATTAAGAAAATGGTAAAAGGTCGTGGAGGAATAATCCTTTTTACTGACAGGGGATGCAGACTTTTTCTTGAATGCAGCAGAAATGACGGGTTTTATCTGCGGGATGAGGCAGTGACAAATGCAGTATCAGAGGCAGGATTTAACAATGTTGATTCATATGTAAGAAATCAGGATGGGGAACTTTTTACAGTGGGAGATGACGGGCGGAAATATGTGATGAAAAACTGGTTTGGCGGCAGGGAATGTGATGTCAAGTCTGTAAATGATGTTGTGGGGGCAGTGAGAACACTGGCGCAGCTGCACATTTGTTTAAATGTTGTTTCTTCAGCTGGAGTTAAATATGTGCAGGAAGGTGAAAATCAGAATATGATGAGGCGTTGGGAGTGCATGGCACTGGCGGAGTCAGAAGATTACGGACAGGAGGCAGAGCTGAAAGCAAGTGAAAGCCGCACACAGAATATTTATGTCCAGTTTGATAAGGGCGCAGGGATGAGACAGAATCTTGACAGGCATACAAAGGAGATTAAGAAAGCCGCTAATTATATGCGAGGCAAGAAGAAGAAAAATGAATTTGAACAGATAGCGCTTGGTGCGATAGATACATTTTACAAAGAGGCAGATAATGCAAGTGAACTGCTTAAATCAGAACAGTTCGATGAGCGTTTTGAGAGGATGGAACAGACACGGGAGTTAGTACATGGCAGTTATAATTACCATAATGTTTTTCTTGATACGGAAAATGGAGGTTCTGCCGTGACTAATTTCGAAAAATGCCATAATGACTGTCAGGTAGCTGATTTATACCAGTTCTTAAGAAAGGTTATGGAAAAGCATGACTGGGATATCAATGTGGCATACAGGATTGTTGATGAATATGATAAATTAAAACCTCTTGCAGATGTAGACCTTGATATGCTGGTTGCATTGTTAAGTTTTCCGGAAAAATTCTGGAAGATTATTAACCAGTATTATAATGCCGGAAAAGCGTGGGTTCCGGCAAAGAATATAGATAAGCTGAAAGTTGTTATTTCACAGAATATACAAAGAAGAGAATTAATTGATAAAATGTGTGGTCTGTGATAAAATCGGAGGATACGAGGGGATAAGTTTTTTGCGAGGAATGTATATGGAACGAAAGTATAAGAATGTACATATTATTAAAAGGATATTGGCAGTATGTCTGGTTGTGATATTCTGTGTAGGAACGACTGCATGTACGGCATCCGGTAACAATAGCAGCAATGCAATGGTGCCAGGAAGCAGTATCACACCGGCACCAACTGTTAATAAGGATATAAAAGGTGATGGGGAGAATCCTACATTTACAGGTGTACTTTCCCAGCGTGATATAAGTGACCTTAAAATGAGGTTTGTTGATATATCCACAGGAACAGAATATGAAGTGCCTTATTCAGGTGGCACAGATATTCAGGATGCATATGGTAAGGTAAAGGCTGCGGCAACCATGGATATGGGAGGCATATATGATGTATATGTCGATAAGAAGGGCAAAGCGACTAAGATATATGGAAACAGTGATGCCTGGGCGAGATACGATGTTTCAGGAATTACTGTAGATGAGAGTTCAAGGAAATTAAGTATTGGTGCATCCAATATGGTATATGAAAGCTACACAGTTGTACTTTCTGGAGATGAGAGAATAAGCATTGCACAGCTTGTTGATCAGGATAAGCTGGTTATAAGAGGCGTGGGAGAAAAGGTTTATTCTGTTGATGTGACAGAGGGACACGGATACCTTAAGTTTACAGGAGTTGATGCACTAAGCGGTGGATATGTAAGTATTGGAAACAGACAGCTTCTTGGTATTACTCCGGATATGCTTGTAACTGCACCTGTTGGTACATTTACAGTTAATGTCCGTAATGGCAGTCTGTCATCAAGTAAGACTGTTACTATATCAAAGGATGCAACTACGACAGTTGATTTTTCAGAAGTCCAGACTGATCCTGTTAAAACAGGTGCGGTTAATTTCTCGGTTACTCCGTCTGGTGCGGTAATGAGTATAGATGGAACGGAGGTTGATTATTCATCCCCTGTTTCTTTGACTTATGGAACTCACAGAATTAAGCTGGTAGCCAATCATTATCAGGAATATTCTGAAATTATAAATGTTAATTCTCCGTATGTAACCAAGGTTATTGATATGAGTGCTTCAAGTACTACTACAACAACAGCGGCAGATAATACAAGTGGATACAAAGTATCAATTACAGCACCTAAGGGGGCTTCACTTTATGTAAATAGTGAGTATATTGGTACTGTGCCATGCACATTTGACAAGTCATCAGGCAAGAAGACGATTACACTTTCACAGAATGGATATAATACTGTTAGTTATACGATTTCTATTGCTAATACATCCGGAGATCTGACATATGCATTTCCAGATATGGTTTCCGGTGGAACGCAGGAGACAACTACACAGACACAGATTCCTACGGTTACACAGGCTGGAACGAAGATATCCAATAAGTAGGAATTAATAAGGAGATAAAGAATTATGAATATTTCATTTTCACCACCAGATATAACAGAAGAGGAGATTCAGGCAGTTGCCGAGGCCCTGAGGTCAGGCTGGATTACTACAGGACCAAGAACCAAGGAGTTTGAAAGACAGATTGCAGAATTTACGGGTGCAAAAAAGGCAGCATGTCTTAATTCAGCTACAGCATGTTTAGAGACTGCACTCCGTCTGTTAGGGATAGGAGAAGGTGATGAGGTTATTGTACCGGCATACACTTATACAGCATCTGCAAGTGTTGTTGCCCATGTTAATGCCAAGCTGGTTCTTATTGATGTGGAGGAAGGCACATATCATCTTGATTATGATGAGCTTGAGTCTGCAATAAATGAAAAAACCAAGGCTGTCATACCTGTAGATATCGGCGGAGTTATGGTCGATTATGACAGGATAAGAAATATTGTCGAGAGTAAGAAGAATATATTTAAGCCGGCATCACCTCTTCAGGAATCGCTTGGCAGGGTAGCAATTGTAGCTGATTCAGCACATGGCTTTGGTGCGAGCGAAGGCGGCATTATGAGTGGTATGAAGGCTGATTTTACAAGCTTTTCATTCCATGCTGTCAAGAACCTTACAACAGCAGAAGGTGGAGCACTTACATGGAGAAGTATTCCTGGAGTTGATGATGAGGATATTTATAAGCAGATAATGGTATTTTCATTGCATGGACAGACAAAAGATGCACTTGCCAAAACAAAGCTTGGTGCATGGGAATATGATATTAAGGGGACTTATTACAAATATAACATGACAGATATCATGGCTTCAATAGGGCTTGTACAGCTTAAGAGATATCCGGGGCTTCTTAAGAGAAGAAGAGATATCATTGAGAGATACACAGAGGGTATTGCAGCCGATGATGTAGAGATTATGAAACATTTTACAGATAAGTATACTTCAAGTGGTCATCTGTATCTTGTAAGACTTCTAGGAAAAGATGTTGAGGAGCGTAATGCATTTATAATAAGACTTGCTGAAGCAGGTGTTGCAACAAATGTGCATTATAAGCCGCTTCCAATGCATACAGCATATAAGAATATGGGATTTGATATTAAGAATTTTCCTAATTCATATAATATGTATCGCAATGAGATAACGCTGCCGCTTCATACATGCCTTACTGATGAACAGGTAGAATATGTTATAGAACAGTTTAACAGATTGAAATAATCGGCCATTAATCAATTGTGACACATCAATAATTAAGAGGGGAGTATTACGATGGAATTAAGACCATGGCAGCTTCTTCCTGATGAGATGAGAACGAAGGAAGTAAGAAAATATTATAATATACTTATGAAGCACAGAATGTGGCTTAAGATGAAAAGATTTCTGGATGTGATTGTTGCAGGTATTATGCTTGCAGTTCTTATTATTCCTATGGGAGTAATAGCACTTGCCATCAGACTTGATTCACCGGGACCTATATTTTTCAGACAGGCAAGAGTGACACAGTATGGAAGAATATTCCGCATTTATAAGTTCAGAACTATGGTTGACAATGCAAGCAAGTTAGGTTCAGCCGTGACAGTAGATAATGATGTAAGAATTACTAAAGTAGGTGCATTTCTTCGAAAGTACAGAATGGACGAGTTTCCACAGCTTTTTAATATACTTGCAGGGGATATGACACTTGTTGGGACAAGACCAGAAGTACCTAAGTATGTTAAGAAATATACTAAGGAAATGTATGCAACACTTCTTCTTCCAGCTGGACTTACGTCAAGGACAAGCATTGCATATAAGGATGAGGACAAGCTTCTTGGAGAAGCTGTTGATGAGGAGAGTACAGATAATATATATTTAAATGAGGTTTTACCTGCCAAGATGCGATATAATCTGGAAAGTATGAAGCATTTTGGAGTTAAATCTGATGCAACCGTATTATGGGACACATTTGCATCAGTAGTTGGAAGTGAAAGAATGACAGTTAAGAAGTAGGTTGAATATGTTTATTACTATAGCCGTTATTGCGTATAATGAGGAAAGCACAATAGGGAATATTCTTGACGATATAAGCAAACAAGACTATAATCACAGTCTGATAGAAGTGGTGCTTGTAGATTCTGCATCGACTGATGGAACAAAGGCGGTTATGCAGGAGTTTGCAAGAGAGAATAAAATGGGAGCACGACAGATTAAGGTTCTTGATAATCCGAAGAGAACGCTGCCATGCGGATGGAATGTTCTTCTTGATAATTATACAGGGGATGCTGTGATAAGAGTTGATGCACATGCACATATTCCAGAGGATTTTGTCAGTAAGAATGTTAAGGTTTTAGAGGAAGGCGAAATGGTTGTAGGCGGTGTGCGTCCTAACATTGTGGATGAAGAGACACCGTGGAAGGATACGCTGCTTCTTGCCGAAAGTTCTATGTTTGGTTCAAGCATAGCGCCTTACAGGAATGGTGGTAATGGGACAGGAGAGAAGATATATATGAAATCACTGTTTCATGCTGCGTATAGAAGAGAAGTGTTTGAAAAAATCGGATATTATAATGAATCACTTACAAGAACAGAGGATAATGAGATTCATTACCGTATGAGAAAAGCAGGATTTAAATTAAGGTTCTGTCCGGATATAATATCATACCAGCATACAAGAAGTTCGCTTCCTAAGATGCTTAAGCAGAAATATGGCAATGGCTATTGGATTGGAAAGACAAGCAAGGTATGTCCGGGATGCCTTTCTATATATCATTTTGTTCCATGGGCTTTTGTAATGGCTATTATTGTTACAACAGTTGCAAGTGTGTCATGTAAGCTGCTGGCTGTGAAGTCGCTTTTTTCGCGTATTGTATATGGACTTACAGGACTTATGTGGGGAGCATACTGGCTTCTGGCAGTTATTATGTCAGTTGTTGCAGTTATAGGAGCTAAAAAGGAGCGCAATAAAACATGTTTTGCGTTACCGTTTTTATTTTTCCTGTTGCATATTTCTTATGGAATTGGTACAGTATGTGGGTTGGCAGGTAAAAAGCCAGCAAAAGAAACGGAGAACAGATAATGGGTGAGACTAAAAAGGACAGGATGCAGCTTTTAGTAAGAAGGTTTTTCTTGTTTTTAACAGATACATTTTTACTGAATGCATGTGTGTACCTGTCGTTGATAATGAGATTTGATGTAGGCATTGTATCCATTGAACCTCAATATATCAGTAATTATGTAGAGAATATGCTGCCATATACAATAATATCGCTGCTTATTTTCTGGGGATTTAGACTGTATCACAGTTTATGGCAGTATGCGAGTATTGCAGAGGTATACAGGATTGCTGAGGCGTGTATTACAGTAGAGATAGTACATTATGTCTGTAACAGGATAGCAGGCAATATGCTTCCTAGAAGCTGCTATTTTAATGCGGCAATATACCTTATTATTGCAATATGTGCAAGTCGTTTTATGTACAGAATGATAAGAACTGTGCTTAACAAATACAGGAATATTAAGACTTCCAACAATGTAATGATTATAGGTGCAGGAGAGGCAACCAATGTCATTATGAGAGAAATACAGAGTTCAAGTTATCTTGCTAATTCTAATATTGCCTGTATTATTGATGACGACCGCCGCAAGGTAGGCAAATACATACGAGGCGTCAAGGTTATAGGAACAAGGGATAAGATTAAGGAAGCAGCAAAGCTTTATGATATTGATGAGATTATATTTGCAATTCCATCAGCATCTAATGAAGTTAAAAGGGATATATTAAACATTTGTAAAGAGACAGACTGTACTCTTAAGATTCTGCCGGGCGTATATCAGATGGTAGACGGAGAGATTAATGTTAATTCTATCCGTAATGTTGATGTGCTTGACCTTCTTGGAAGAGATCCGATTGAAGTAGATATTGAATCTATTATGGGATATGTTAAGGATAAGGTTATTATGGTAACAGGAGGAGGTGGCTCCATTGGTTCAGAGCTTTGCCGTCAGCTTGTAAGCCACAAGCCTAAGCAGCTCATTATATTTGATATATATGAGAATAATGCATATGATATCCAGCAGGAATTAAAAATTAATTATCCAGACGCCAATGTTGTTACTCTTATTGGTTCAATAAGAAATGTGTCAAGGCTTGAAAGCGTATTTGCACAGTACAAGCCTGATATTGTATATCATGCCGCAGCACATAAGCATGTACCTCTTATGGAAGTCAGTCCTGATGAGGCTGTTAAGAATAATGTTGTCGGTACATGGAATGTCGCTAAGATGGCAGACAAGTACGGGGTTAAAAAGTTTGTAATGATAAGTACAGATAAGGCGGTTAATCCGACAAATGTAATGGGAGCAACAAAGCGTATCTGTGAAATGATTGTGCAGACATATAATGAGATATCAAAGACAGATTTCGTTGCTGTAAGATTCGGTAATGTACTTGGAAGCAATGGTTCTGTTATACCGCTTTTTAAGAAACAGATTGAGGCAGGAGGACCTGTTACAGTTACAGATCCTAACATTATAAGATATTTCATGACAATACCGGAGGCTGTTTCGCTTGTTCTTCAGGCAGGCGCGTATGCCAAAGGTGGAGAAATATTTATTCTTGATATGGGTGAACCGGTTAAGATTGATGACCTTGCAAAGAATCTTATCAGACTGTCAGGTTATACACTTGGCGTTGATATGGAGATTAAATATACGGGACTCAGACCGGGAGAAAAATTATATGAGGAACTTCTTATGAAAGAGGAAGGACTTCAGGAGACGGATAATAAGCTTATTCATATTGGAAAACCGATTGAGTTTGACAAGGAGAATTTCTTTGATAATCTTGAGAAACTTAAGGAAGAAGCTTATTCAGAGACAGGTAATATAAGAGAGTATCTTAAGAAGGTGGTTGATACTTATCATCCGGATGGCCATTAATTTTACCTGATTTTAAAATGTATTTATACGGGGGAGAAGGTATATGGGGATATATCAGAAGTTAAAGTTTTTAATTGGAAAGGTAACTGTGCTTATTATGGCAGTTATCTTTCCTTTTGCTGTTATTGCACAGAACAGAAAAGTATCATCGGCTTTTTGCAATATTTTTATAGCACTGGCGCTGCTGGTATTGCTGTGTGCAGTTATTAATAAGCTGATTAACAGTAAAGATGGTTTTAAAGATATTATAACTACGGGGATTAAAAGCAGATGTGTTGTGCCAGGTATTCTGATATTACTGTCAGTAGTGTGGTGCTTTATATCACCGGCTGCAGGTTATGAATTCAGCGGAACCGGAAGCATAATTCAGGGAATGTTATTGTTTATAGGATGTACGTGTATATATATTGTTATATCTGCATGTTATTTGTATGAAGAAACAGATATGATGATTATGATAGCTGCATCTGTAATTATAAATATCATTACAATATTGAGATTCTTAATTTCTGCTAAATACTGTACGGACGCGTATTGCATGTATACTGTTATGATGTTTGCAGTTTGTGTGTATGCATTCCTTTTGTCAGATGATAATAAAAAAATATATTATCTGACAGCGGCTGGTTTATGTGAAATGGGACTTATATCTGCAACAGGTAATATGGCTGTTACGGGCATGGTGATAGTGCTTCTTGTTATGCAGCCAATAGCATTAAGAAAATATGAATGCGTTACGAGATATGAACTTATAGTGCTTATGATTTTTATTCTGGGAAGGCTGTTTGCATATATAAATGTATTTACTAATAAGGTTATTGCATTGTCTGCGTCATCAGCATTTCTTACATCATATAAGACAACGGCATTTATAATAGCTGGGTGTATAATATATATGATGCTTATAATATTTGATGACAGAGTTAAGGGATGTATAAAAAATATCAGAAAAGTCGTGTTAAACCGTATATATATGTGTATTACAGGACTGGATATAATTGTGATAATTACAATTGTTATGATTAATAATTACAGAAATAATTATACTTTTTATCTAATGATTTTTATAGGAATTATTCAGATATTGATGTCTGTTGCAGTATTTATATTTGCAACGCATAATGTGCTGGAATCAATAGAGGACAGGACTAAACCAGAGAAAGATATTAGCAATAGCAATGATGATTCTTTGCTGCAGGGATATGGAAGCAGATATATGATAACGGCAATAGGAATGGCGGTAATAGCATATATTCTGCAGGGAACAGGAAATCTATTTAAATTCGAGGTCTTCCCGGTGTTTATATGTTTTGCAGCAATAATGAGTACATATAATAAAAACTGCGGTTCATAAGAGCCGCAGTTTTTATTATAATAATTAATCAAACTTAAATGTGTTCTCAAGTGTATCCCAAAGCTGGTCCTTATCACTTAAGTTAAGCTTTGTTCCATCATTTAAAGCGTAGCCTTCGCCTGAAGCTGAGCCATTGTAAGTGCCTGTAAGCTCTGGCCATTCAATACCGATTGCAGGATCGTTCCATGCAAGACCGCCCTCGTCGTTAGGATGATAGAAGTCATCGCACTTGTAGCAGAATTCTGCTGTATCAGTAAGAACGAGGAATCCATGTGCAAATCCCTTAGGGATAAGGAACTGCTTCTTATTCTCTTCTGTGAGAAGGATTCCGTACCACTTTCCGTAAGTTTCAGAGTCTGTACGAAGGTCAACAGCAACATCAAAAACAGAACCCCTGATAGCTCTTACAAGCTTTGTCTGTGGGAAATGCTTCTGGAAATGAAGACCACGAAGAACACCCTTAGTACTCATAGACTGGTTGTCCTGAACAAAGTTAATATTGATACCAGCTTCTTCCATATCACGCTGGCTGTATGTTTCCATAAAGTATCCACGGTTATCACCGTGAACAGCAGGAGTGACGACACAAAGTCCCTCGATACCTGCGACATTCTTTTCAACTGTAATCTGTCCCATGATAAAATCTCCTTATTAATGTTTATATAGTGATGCATTATAATAATGTGCCGGATTAGATTTCGCCGATTTCTTTTAAGAATCTGTGAAGAGCATCCTGCCATGTTGGAAGCGGAGTGAATCCGTTAGCAGTAAGCTTGCTCTTATCTAAACGGCTGTTAAAAGGTCTTGCAGCTTTAGAAATGCCGTATTCAGCAGTAGTTACAGGTGTAACCTTAGTAGAAAGACCTGCCTGTGCATAGATTTCCTTAGTAAAGTCATACCATGAAATGTATCCACCTTCATTAGTTGCATGGTAATAACCGTATTTGTCAGTTTCAACCATATCAACAAGAAGTCTTGCAAGATCTAATGTGTAAGTCGGGGTACCAATCTGGTCGTTGACAACACGAACCTCGTCATGAGTCTTTCCAACATTAAGCATAGTCTTAATAAAGTTCTTTCCATTAACACCAAATACCCATGCAATACGCACGATAAAGTATTTATCAAGAGTGTTAGAAACAGCAAGTTCTCCGGCAAGCTTAGTCTCTCCATATACATTAAGAGGCTTATAGTCCTTGCAGTCTGGCTCCCAAGGTGTTCCGCCCTGACCGTCAAATACATAATCAGTACTGATGTATACCATCTTGCAGTCAAGTTTCTTGCAGACATTGGCAATATTCTGAGTACCATCTGCATTGATAGCCTTAACCTTGGCTTTCTTATCATCATCTTCAGCAGCGTCAACGGCTGTCCATGCTGCGCAGTGAATTACAACATCAGGTGAAACCTTAGTGATAACTTCAGAAACCTGGGCAGCATCAGTTATATCCATAGGTACATATTCGGCTGTTGTGACAGCGCTTCCATCAGCAACTCCTGAATATTGAGGTGCGATGTCGCTGCCAACGCCTGTATGACCTCTGCCTATCAGTTCATTCATAACATCGTGGCCAAGCTGACCGCCAACGCCGGTAACTAATATCTTCATGTCAAATCTCCTTACAGAATAAATGTGTTAATTAGCGGTTGCTATACATTTTCTCATAGTAGTTCTGATATTCGCCAGAAATGATTGTCTCCCACCATTCCTTATTATCAAGATACCACTGGATTGTCTTCTTAATACCATCTTCAAACTTAGTTTCTGGAAGCCATCCTAATTCATTGTGAATCTTAGTTGGGTCGATAGCGTAACGCATATCATGTCCCTTTCTGTCACCTACATGAACGATAAGTGATTCAGGCTTGCCAAGCTCCTTGCAGATAAGCTTAACGATATCAATATTTCTCTTCTCGTTGTGTCCACCAACGTTGTATACTTCACCAACACGTCCCTTGTGGATGATAAGGTCGATAGCCTTGCAGTGATCCTCAACATAGAGCCAGTCACGAACGTTAAGACCTTCGCCATAAACTGGAAGTGGCTTATCGTTAAGAGCATTAGCAATCATAAGAGGGATAAGCTTCTCTGGGAAGTGGTATGGTCCATAGTTATTAGAGCATCTTGAAATAGTAACAGGAAGTCCATAAGTTCTGTGGTAGGCAAGAACAAGTAAGTCTGCGCCAGCCTTTGATGAGCTGTATGGGCTTGATGTATGGATTGGTGTCTCTTCTGTGAAGAAAAGGTCAGGTCTGTCAAGTGGAAGATCGCCGTATACTTCATCAGTAGATACCTGATGGTATCTCTGAATACCATACTTTCTGCAGGCATCCATAAGAACCTGTGTACCAAGAATATTAGTTGTAAGGAAAACTTCCGGGTTCTCGATAGAACGGTCAACGTGTGACTCAGCAGCGAAGTTTACAACCATATCCGGATGCTCTTCTTCGAAAAGCTTGTAAACAGCTTCGCGGTCTGTGATGCTTTCCTTAACGAATCTGAAGTTAGGGTTAGACATAACAGGCTCAAGAGTTGAAAGATTACCTGCATATGTGAGGCAGTCAAGACAGATGATTCTGTAGTCTGGGTATTTGTTTAACATGTGAAATACAAAGTTACTTCCGATAAATCCGGCTCCACCGGTAACAATAATTGTCATAATTAATCTCCTTAATATTTAAAATGTGTTCTTATATGAAAAATGTTTTAACTAAATGTACTTAATTATTCATGAAGCTTGTCGACATATTTGCCGTCTAAGACATCCTTTAAGTACTGACCATACTGGTTCTTCTTTAATACTTCATATACCTTGAGGACGTCATCTTTGTTAATCCAGCCGTTTAAGTAAGCGATTTCTTCAAGACATGCAATCTTTCTGTGCTGATGAGTCTCAACAGTCTTAACAAAGTTAGTAGCTTCTACAAGACTTTCATGTGTTCCTGTATCAAGCCATGTAAATCCCTGACCGAGAAGCTCTACATTTAAAGTACCCTTCTCTAAGTAGATACGGTTAAGATCAGTAATCTCAAGCTCACCTCTTGCAGATGGCTTTAAGTTCTTAGCGTACTCGACAACCTTGTTGTCGTAGAAGTAAAGACCTGTTACACAGTAGTTGCTCTTAGGCTGTGCTGGCTTTTCTTCAATAGATACAGCCTTTCCTTCATTATTAAATTCAACAATACCAAATCTTTCAGGATCATCAACATAGTAACCAAATACTGTTGCCCCCTTTCCTGATTCAGCATTCTCAACAGCTGCCTTAAGTCTCTTCTTAAGACCGTGACCTGCAAATATATTATCACCAAGAACCATGGCAACAGTGTCATTGCCAATGAATTCCTCACCGATAATAAATGCCTGTGCAAGTCCGTCCGGGCTTGGCTGTACAGCGTAAGTAAGGTTGACACCGAACTGGCTTCCGTCCTTTAAAAGCTCTTTGAATCTAGGAGTATCCTGTGGTGTAGAGATGATAAGAATATCTCTGATACCGGCGCTCATAAGAACTGAGAGTGGATAATAAATCATTGGCTTATCATAGATTGGAAGAAGCTGTTTACTAGTTACCATTGTGAGTGGGTAAAGGCGTGTGCCAGAACCACCAGCTAAAATAATACCCTTCATAATTGAAGTTCCTCCTTGTTTGTTAAAATGTTATGTTAATTTTCAAGTAGACATTTTTTAAGTCATGTATATAATAAAAGGTGACGCAGCGTCACCTTCAAGTGCTTTTGCGATAATTTATAAGGAAAGGTTATTTATATGCATAAAGATGGGTATTATTCTTCGGGAGAATTTGCTAAGAAGGCAAATGTTTCAGTAAGAACAATAAGGTATTACGACCAGCAGAATATATTAAAACCGTCACTTCTTACAGCTGAAGGTGTGAGGTTTTATACCGATTCTGATTTTACAAGATTACAGCAGGTGTTATTGCTTAAATATCTTGGGTTTTCTCTGGATGATATAAGAAATATGACAATAGGTGATTCAGATTATCATGTTCTTAAAAATTCATTGGAATTACAGAAAAGAATGATTGAGGATAAGATTGCACAGATGCAGCTTGTGTGTAAAGCTATTGAAGAGACAGAAGATTCAATAAATGCAGGAAATGGCGTTGACTGGAGCAACATGTTAGAGATTATACATCTGACAACTATGGAAGACAGTATGAAGAACCAATATCTTAATGCCGGCAATATATCGGCAAGAATAAATCTGCATAGTCAGTTTTCTGTCAATAAGCAGGGATGGTTTCCATGGATATATGAACAATGTAATATCCATAAAGGAATGAGAATTCTTGAGACTGGATGCGGTGATGGGACCTTGTGGGTTGATAACATAGGAAGGCTGGCAATGGAGGGCAGAAGATCAGATCCTGATGGGAAAAAGAAACATAATATAATTGTTGAACTTACTGACATATCAGAAGGAATGATAAGTGATGCAAAAAGAAATGTGAAGCTGGCAACAGAGAGCTGGAAAGAACGGGATATTGATGTAATATTCAGGTTCAGGACTGCATCTTGTGAGAAAACAGGAGCAAAAGATGAGCAGTATGATTTAGTTATAGCCAATCATGTACTGTTTTATTGTGATGACGTATCGAAAGCACTGGGAGAAATAGTACGTGTATTAAAGCCCGGCGGAATGTTTGTGTGCAGCACATATGGAAGCAGGCATATGCAGGAGATTAACAGGCTGGCATCAGGATATGATAAGAGAATAGCACTTGAAGCAGACAAGCTTTTTGAAAAGTTTGGCCTTGATAATGGCATGGGAATGCTGGAAAAATATTTTACACATGTTGAAAGAAGAGACTATAATGATGCGCTGGTTGTTGACAAAGCGCAGCCGCTGGTAGATTATATATTGTCATGCCATGGTAACCAGAAAGAGTATCTTGTTGACAAATATACAGATTTTAAGAAATATGTTGAAAAAAAGCTTGAGAGCA
>OGXA01001172.1_pt1 | contig 22248 bp, 20 predicted proteins | sample 1576171 | NCBI WGS metagenome assembly OGXA01 (sample SAMEA3541587, study PRJEB24748) | human gut metagenome | biome: human gut; feature: human-associated habitat; material: faeces | place: China | collected 2012 | reverse complement strand
TGCAGATTACAGATGTACGTGTTCGTAAGATCACCAAGGAAGGCAAGATGAAAGCGGTTGTATCCATTACACTGGATGACGAATTCGTAGTGCATGATATTAAAGTGATCGAAGGCGAAAAAGGATTATTCATTGCAATGCCCAGCAAGAAGGCAACGGATGGAGAATATCGGGATATTGCACATCCCATCAATTCTTCCACCAGAGAGAATTTACAGAAAGTAATCCTGGAGAGTTACGAGAAAGCATTAGAAGAGCCGGAAGAGGCAATTTAAATCATCAAAAGACATATAAAAACTGCTGTCGTCAGAGAAATCTGCGGCAGCAGTTTTTTACGCGGAAAATTAAAATCTTTGATAAGCACACAATCCATTTTCAAAATGAAGTCTGTCAATTAACTCCAAAGAACCGCCGACTCTTCGATACAATTCAATGGTTCCGACAGCAGTGCCGCCCTCCCATAGAGGAGTGGGAGAGACTTTTCCATCCGGATTTTCATAGAGCAGGGGCATCATCTGTTCCTTACTGCAACTTCCTGAGATGCGTATGACGGAAGTACGGTTCTGCGCTTTGAAATGCCAGATAAAACGTTTGTTGGTTTCTTTTACCTTCCATTTGCAACGGGGCAACGTAAGCGGTTTGCCGAAATGATATTCGAAATCTTCTCCGGTATAAGTCAGCTGCATCAGGATTCTTCGCCGCATGGGGAAAAATAAAAACTTCGGACAACAGCCGTCGATGGCGAGAGCGGAATGTTTCAGCTCACGACCACTGCGTTCACTGATCAGATGACCGGAAGCAAACTGCAGCCATGGCTGATTGTAGCTGCGTCCCCAATGCTTGTCTGCATAGCCGTAGGAAGTCTCCGGTGTAATATCATAGGTGACACCGTTTAAATTAACAGTACCGCGGAAAAAGGTCCGGATTCCCTCACCGTGCCAGAAGCTTTCCAACGCATGAATCACCGTAAAAAACGCATTTGCAATATATCCGGTATGGCAGGCTACCGCCTTGTGCATTTCCAGATCCCATACAAAACTGCCGGCATCGGTCATCAGAGAGCGATGCCGTGCGGTATCCTCGGAGATCTCGATGGCACCACTGATGCGATTTTCACTTAAGACACATTCCTCAATCTGCATATAAAAAGGATCCTGTGCTACCTGTAGAGAGGTCATGGGATAGTAGGACTGCAATTGCAGCCCACCGTCACCGTTCTTAGGGAAAACGCCTGCTTTGATACAGACATAAGAAGGCTTCATGCCATGACGTTTGTAATAGGGGTGTTGTCCGAGAATCGGCTGTGTGGTTCCGAGAGCCGGATTCAGAATACTATATTCCACAAAAAAAGTGCGGGTCTCCTGCGTCGTGGGACAAACGCCCTGGAAAGAATGCCACCAGCGCATGTAACCACGTTTTGCATCAGAACCCCGCAACATATATGCATTTCGTTTCAGATCAGATAAATTCATTGATGAAAGACTCCCCCGCTTTAGTACCCCTTAAAACAACATTTCGTAGATAACGTCTATATTATAATACTATATATTGTGAATGACAAGGGTGTCGGAAGAATCTTAAGAAAGTTTTAGAGATTTTCTTTGATCCGGATATCCACCGCGGTATAATTGTATTCCTTCTCCGGAGTCTCTCCGGTGGTCAGATAGGCGAACAGCAGGGAAAGCGGTTTGCTGCCCTGAATTTTTGGCTGCTGGCAGATAATAGCGGCAATCGTGCCATTTTCCAACATCTGTCTCGTGGTAGGGACCAGATCGAAAGCAATGATCCGGACGGAACCTTTTCGCTCCAAAGCTTCCACACTGCGGCAGCCGCCATAGACACCGCCGGCAGCAAAAAACAGCGCATTGATCTCGGGGTGTTCTGATAACAGTGCAGTGGTCTTCTCGTAGCTTTCCACTTCATCGTCGTGGATCTCCACCGTGTCTATCACGTGGATCCGGTCACGGTAAGGGACTAAGGTTTTCATAAATCCGGCAATGCGCTCCGTATGGCAGAGGATATTGGAAGAACCGGTGACGATTCCAATGTTTACCGTACCGGAAGTCATCAGCTGTAAAAGCCCGGCGGCAGTGGCACCACTGCGGGTATAATTGCTGCCCACATAAGCGAGGCGTCTGGAATTTTCAATGTCTGTATTCAACGTGACTACGGGGATGCCTTGTTCATATAACGCATTGATACGGTTGCGGATCCGGGCGTCATTATAAGGAGTCATGGCGATGCCGTTTACCTCTTCCGCCAGTAGCTCGTCGATTGTCTGCAGCTGTGCCTCCACACCGAAGGAGATCTGCTTTGTAATTACAGTGCAGTTGTAATTTGCCAGCTCTTCCGCTTTTTCATCGATTCCTGACAATACATCCTGGAAAAAGGGATTCCCGGTGGAAAACAGAATGACGCCTAACTTCAATCTCTTTTTCTGGGCAGCCAGGACCAGACCGGCACGATTGGGTTTATAGTCCAGTTCTTTTGCTATTTTTCTGATTTTCTCAGCAGTTTCCGGGTTTACTGCGCCGCGATCATTCAAGACACGGTCCACGGTGCCGCGGGATACTCCGGCAAGAGCTGCAATTTCTTTGATTGTAGCCATAAAAAGCCCCCTATATTTTGTTATAAAAGTATCACAATTTCCACATAAAGTCAATGAATGTTGCACACTTGTCCGAGCACGGTTTGGATAGACGGACATCGGGAGCATACAGCTTCACTTTTTAGAGAAAATCATAGGAAAAATAAAATTTCTACTTGAAAATATTTCTCACAGCAGTTATGATTAAAGTATAGCGTGCACGAGCACATAAAGGCGGCGAAACGGAAGCAAACAGTAAACATAAATAAAATGAAACTTATGGGACAAAAAATGCCGTACAGATAAAAATGGGAGGAAGAGTATGCTATATATTGGGATTGATCTTGGTACGTCAGCGGTAAAACTGTTGTTAATGGATAGTCAGGGGAATATTTGCAATATTGTATCCCGGGAATACCCCTTGTATTTCCCGCATCCCGGCTGGTCGGAACAGAATCCTCAGGACTGGTATGAACAGACCATGGAGGGCATCCGGGAACTTTTAAAAGACGCAGACAAGAATCAGGTGGCAGGCATCAGCTTTGGAGGACAGATGCATGGACTTGTCATTCTGGACGAGAAGGATCAGGTGATCCGTCCGGCGATTCTATGGAATGACGGCAGAACCACCGAGGAGTGTGACTACCTGAACAACGTGATCGGCAAGGATAAGCTGTCGGAGTATACCGCGAATATCTCCTTTACCGGTTTTACCGCACCGAAGATCCTCTGGGTGAAAAAGAATGAGCCGGAGAATTTTGCAAGGATCAAAAAGATCATGCTTCCGAAGGATTACATTGCGTATAGGCTGACCGGTGTACATTGTACGGATGTATCGGATGCTTCCGGTATGCTCTTGTTTGATGTGAAGAATCGCTGCTGGTCAAAGGAAATGTGTGAGATCTGCGGTGTGAGGGAAGAGCAGCTGGCGACCTGTTATGAAAGCTATGAAAAGGTGGGCTGCGTATTGCCTGAGGTGGCAGACGAACTTGGACTTCCGCACAATGTAGTGGTAGCGGCGGGAGCCGGAGACAATGCGGCAGCGGCTGTGGGAACCGGAACCGTTGGGGATAATATGTGTAATATTTCTCTGGGAACCAGTGGAACGATTTTTATCTCTTCTGATCATTTCGGTGTGGATCAGAACAATGCTCTGCATTCTTTTGCACATGCAGACGGTCATTATCATCTTATGGGCTGCATGTTAAGTGCTGCATCCTGCAATAAGTGGTGGATGGATGAGATCATCGGAACGAAGGATTACGCCGCGGAACAGGCACAGATCAGTAAGCTTGGAGAGAATCATGTCTATTTCCTGCCGTACCTCATGGGTGAGCGTTCTCCACATAACGATCCCAATGCCAGAGGTACCTTTATCGGCATGACCATGGACACCTCAAGAGCCGATATGACCCAGGCGGTATTGGAAGGTGTAGCATTTGCCCTGAGAGATTCTCTGGAGGTGGCGAAATCTCTGGGGATCCATCTGGAACGGACCAAGATCTGCGGCGGCGGAGCGAAGAGCCCGCTGTGGAAGAAGATGATCGCCAACATCCTGAATCTGAAGGTGGATGTGATTGAGAGTGAAGAGGGTCCGGCCATGGGCGGTGCCATGCTGGCAGCGGTAGCCTGCGGCGAATATGCAAGTGTGGAAGAGATCGCAGAGAAGTTTGTGAAAGTCACAGGAACCGTAGAACCGGATCCGGAACTGGTGGCAAAATATGAAGACCGCTATCAGAAATTCCGCCAGATTTATCCGGCATGCAGACCGCTGTTTGAGATCATTAAATAACGCGTAGAAAAATCAAACAACAACATAATAAAATGAACCTCGTAATTTTAATTTTGAGCTATAATAGAGAAAGGTTGGTAGAGTAGAATGCATATTTTATCTGTAAAAGATCCTGCATTTCGCAAGTATGGCAGAGTGATCACCAATGTGGATTTTACACAGTTGGTGGAAGAAATGAAAAAGACTCCGGTTCCTGACGGCGTGGTGTACGAGCCCGGGATCAATGCTTTGGAAGCATTACCTGTGAAAAAAGAACTGGAGACCATCACATACGGAGAAATGCCTATACAGATCGGTTACTGCAATGGCCATAATTCCAAACTGAATGCCGTGGAATATCACAGAAGTTCCGAAATTAATGTGGCAGCAACGGATGCTATCCTGATCCTGGGGCTGTTAGCGGATGTGGCAGAAGATTTTACCTACGATACTTCTAAGATGGAAGCATTTTTAGTACCGGCCGGAACCGGTGTAGAGGTCTTCGCAACTTCTCTGCATTATGCTCCCTGTGGAGTAGACGGACAGGGATTTCAGGTAGCAATTGTATTGCCCCAGGGCACCAATTATCCGCTTCAGGGAACCCATCAGAAAGTGGATCATGGCCGCGCTCCCAGTGAGGATGCACTGCTTGCCGCTACGAATAAGTGGTTGATCGGTCATGCGGAGGGCGGACTTTCCGAGGGAAGCTTTATCGGACTGATTGGAGAGAATTTGGATGTCAACAAATAGTGGGCATGATGTAGCAGGGTTTGAACGCTGGATTTCACTCTGTGGATGGGCGGAATCTGCGGTAAAATAAATAATAATCTAGAGAAAAAGAAAACGAAAACAGGAGGATTACAAAATGAGTAATTTACCCGAAGTAAAAATTGGCGTTGTGGCTGTCAGCCGTGACTGTTTCCCCGAGAGCCTTTCCGTGAACAGAAGAAAAGCTCTGATGAAGGCTTATACCGAGAAGTACGGCACCGACAGTGTCTATGAGTGTCCCGTATGTATCGTGGAGAGCGAGATCCATATGGTGCAGGCATTGGAAGATATTAAGAAGGCAGGTTGTAATGCACTGTGCGTATATCTGGGCAACTTCGGCCCCGAGATCTCCGAGACCTTACTGGCAAAGCATTTTGACGGTCCTGCCATGTTCATCGCGGCAGCAGAAGAGACCCAGAACGATCTGGTAGGAGGCAGAGGCGATGCTTACTGCGGTATGCTGAATGCCAGCTACAACTTAAAGCTTCGTAATATCAAGGCTTATATCCCTGAGAATCCTGTGGGAACCGCAGCAGAGTGCGCAGATATGCTGCATGAGTTCATTCCCATTGCAAGAGCTATCGTGGGCTTAAGCGATCTGAAGATCATTTCCTTTGGACCCAGACCTCTGAATTTCTTAGCTTGTAACGCACCGATCAAGCAGCTGTACAATCTGGGTGTGGAGATTGAGGAGAACTCCGAGCTGGATCTGTTCGAAGCTTTCAAGAAGCATGACGGAGATGAGAGAATTCCGGCTAAGGTAAAAGAGATGGAAGCAGAGCTGGGCGCAGGCAATCATAAGCCCGAAGTACTGCCTAAGCTGGCTCAGTATGAGCTGACCCTGTTAGACTGGATCGAGGCGCACAAGGGGTATCGTAAGTATGTAGCGATTGCCGGCAAATGCTGGCCTGCATTCCAGACCCAGTTTGGTTTCGTACCCTGCTATGTGAACAGCCGTCTCACCGGTATGGGAATTCCCGTATCCTGTGAGGTAGATATCTACGGCTGCTTAAGTGAGTTCATCGGAACCTGTGTCAGCGCAGATACCGTAACTCTGTTAGATATTAACAATACCGTTCCCGATGATATGTACGAAGAGTCCATCAAGGGCAAATTTAACTATACGCACAATGATACCTTCATGGGCTTCCATTGCGGCAATACCAACTCCAAGAAGCTGACCTCCTGCAACATGAAGTACCAGATGATCATGGCAAGAACCCTTCCCGAAGAAGTTACCCAGGGTACTCTGGAAGGAGATATTCTTCCCGGAGACATCACCTTCTACCGCTTACAGTCTACTGCAGACAGCAAGCTGCGCGCTTACATTGCACAGGGTGAAGTCCTTCCCGTTGCGACCAGATCCTTCGGCGGTATCGGTATTTTCGCTATTCCCGAGATGGGACGTTTCTATCGTCACGTACTGATCGAGAAGAACTTCCCTCACCACGGTGCCGTAGCATTCGGACACTTCGGCAAGGCTCTGTACGAAGTATTCAAGTACATTGGCGTACCAGTAGAAGATCTGAATTTCAACCAGCCGAAGGGAATGCTGTATCCTACGGAGAATCCTTTCGCGTAAAAAGAACTTAAGTAACTGGCAAGTTAACTAACTTATTGGCTAGCCTACCGTAGCCTCGATTGCATATAAGAAACGCTGACATCGCGGTGTGCTTTAGCACACTTTGCTCGGGCGCAGACGTAGCGGTACATAAGCGAGGAAAGTACCCTCGCAATGCGTCTGCAGAACGCTATGGTACCGACGTCTACTTACGGTCAGCTTATTCTTATATGCAACCGGGGCTACTGGTTTACTGAAAACTTTAGAACCATAGAACTCCCAGAGTGAGCAGATAACTCTGGGAGTTTTTGCTTGTTCAGAGTGTTTTGGGTCTATACAGAAAAATTGCATTAAATAATCCCTTTTTTCTGGCTATATCTATAGAAATATCCCCCAAATGGATCTATACAAAAAAACTTGCTCAGGAGATACTCAAAATAAGAAAAATAAGTATCTCAGAAGGAAATTTTTCTGTATAGACCCATTTTTCTTATTTTGAAGGCATTTGACAGCTTCAAAAGTATCTGGAGAGAAGATTTTCTGCTATAGACCCACGCTATTCATACGATTGTCAGCAAAAGACGTCTCCCATCGTTTGTCTATCGCGGCGTTCGCCACATCACGCCAAAAAAGACAGTGCCCTGTGAGTAAGCTCCCAGGCACTGTCTTATTTTTGCCTATGCGTGGCTATGCTTTCGTAACTTGCTATTTAGCAGGAGATTTCTTCCGGGCTTTCACAACATACACAATGGCGATCACCACATCCACGCAGTAGATAAAACATCCGACTCCCATGAAGATGGCACCGGGCAGGGATACAAGCCCTTCTTTACGCATGCGGACGCTGCAGCCAATGGAACTGATGCCGGTGAGCAGAATCGTCAAAAGATCAATGAGTACCGCCCATAGGAGAAAGCCGATACCCCAGACACTCATGGCAAGTCCGATAAAGCCGAGAATAAAGTGCATGATATAAGCGGGAATCTGCACACATTTGATGATCAGGTTCATTCTTGCCGCCTGCCTTGCGGTCATTTTTCCCTTCGCTGCCTGCACCGCATTGACGATCACGATGATAAAGGAATACAGATTATAAATCACTGCAACGATCAACAGCCCAATCAGTGCGACATCAGTGTAGTCTTCCGGCAGAATACCTGCGAACAATAAAAAGATAGCAAGAATCAATACATAAATATAAGGATAGATAATTACAGGTATCATTTTCAGATACTTCAAAAATTCGTTCATGATAATTCCCCTCTCACAATAATAATCCTCGTAAAAAATAACAAAAAGAGTATAGCAAAAAAGCATAAAATGTGCAAAAAAAGATATTGCTTTTTTGGAGCGCCGCGTATATACTCTCAACGATAGAAATAACAGGAAACACTGATAAATTCAGTGCCTGCGGTTGATTTGAAAAATGGAGAGGATATTACCATGACAAAAGACCTGACAAAAGGCAGCCCCATGAAACTTATCATCAGCTTTGCTGTGCCGTTATTATTCGGATTTTTATTCCAGCAGTTTTATAATCTGGTAGATACCATGATCGTAGGACGTTTCTTAGGCGTGGATGATCTGGCAGCAGTGGGTTCCACCGGCTCCATCAACTTCCTGGTGATCGGTTTCTGCATGGGTGTCTGTAACGGATTTGCCATCCCTGTATCTCATAAATTCGGTGCTGGAGATTATGTAGGCATGCGTAAGTATGTGGCGAACTGTGCCTGGCTGGGACTGGTATTTTCCGTGGTTATGACCGTGGTGACGGCAATTCTGTGCCGGAATATTCTGGTCTGGATGAAGACACCGGCGAATATTATTGATGGGGCTTATGATTATATTTTTATTATTTTCATCGGTATCCCTACAGTGTATCTGTATAATATCGTGGCAGGCGTGATCCGTGCTACCGGCGACAGTAAGACTCCCGTGGTATTTTTAGTGCTGTCTTCCATTATTAATATTGTGCTGGATCTGTATTTTATTATCTCCCTGCACATGGGCGTGGCGGGGGCAGCCTGGGCAACGGTGATCTCCCAGGGAGTCTCCGGTGCAGCATGTCTGGTCTATATGGTGAAAAAGCTCGAGATCCTGCGGATCCGCAGGGAAGAATGGAAAGTGGACGGACATATGATGATGGTGCTGTGCGGCATGGGCGTTCCCATGGGATTACAATATTCCATTACCGCCATTGGCAGCGTAATCTTACAGACTGCAGCCAACACCTTAGGTTCTGCGGCAGTTGCGGCCATGACCGCAGGCGGCAAGATCGGTAACTTCTTAGCCTGTCCTTTTGATGCCATGGGTTCCACCATGGCAACCTATGGTGGACAGAATGTGGGCGCCGGTAAACTGGATCGTCTCGGCAAGGGACTGAAAGCCTGTGTAACACTGGGGGTGGGATATTCCGTCATTGCTTTTCTGATCGCCGTATTTTTCGGCGATCCGCTGGCGCAGCTATTCGTGGACGGCGGCGAGGCAGAGATCATTGCCAACGTGCGTGCTTTTCTGTTATGGAATACAGCATTCTATATTCCGCTTGCACTGGTGAATATTGTCCGCTTCCTGATCCAGGGCATGGGTTTCCCGAAATTCGCCATTTTAGCGGGTGTCTTCGAAATGATAGCAAGATCGTTAGCAGGCTTTGGACTGGTGCCCATCATCGGCTTCACCGGGGTATGCCTGGGCAGCCCCATTGCATGGCTGATGGCAGATGCCTTCCTTATTCCGGCTTATTTCCATGTGAGTAAGGTGCTGCAAAAGAGGATGGTGCCGCAAACGGATGTCCCACAGGCAGTTTGACAACACGACGGTCGTAAGTCACCAGACCGTTGACTTCTTCCTCCACATCGGAGAGCTGCGTGTATACCGCACCGCTCAATCCCTTTGAGATCAGAGGAAATAACTGTCTGGAAAATAACTGCTTCAGGGCAGCAGCCATTTCTTCCGGGGTGTCGTACTTTTGATATCCATAGATGCGGTTCACACTGGAATGCCCAGCGATATGGCAGGCGTAGCCACCATATTCCGAGATAACGAAAGCCCTTTTTCCATCCAATTTTACCTGTAACGGACGGAAGTAGTTATGAATACTGCGGAAATCCCCGCCTTTCTGGTCAAACCAGCCGCTGGCATGGTCTACCGGACGGGTGGGGTCTTTTTTTGCCACCATTTTCGCGATACGGGCAGCATCGAACTGCCCCCAGCCCTCGTTGAAAGGCACCCACACGGCAATGGAAGGCACATTGTACAGATGATCTATGGTGTCTAAACATTCCTGCTCCCAGCTTTTCCGGCCTTCCTCGGAGCTACGGGAGAACAGTTCGTAATGATTGTCCTTCGTGTGGGCGGACATGTGGGGGAACAATGTTGGCATATAACACACCCAGGGCATATGATAGGTAGAGCCACCGCTGACCATATCCTGCCATACGATCATTCCCAGACGATCGCAGTGGTAATACCAGCGCAGAGACTCGATCTTGATATGTTTCCGGAGCATGTTGAAGCCCAGGCCTTTTGCAAGGTTAATATCATAGACAAAGGCCTCATCGCAGGGAGCGGTCATCAGTCCGTCGGACCAGTAGCCCTGATCCAGGATCCCATGGAGAAAATAGGGCTTGTGATTCAGGCAGAAGCGGGGGATACCCTTAGAATCTCGCTCTACGGAGTAGCAGCGCATGGCAAAATACCCTTCCACGGTATCACCATCGGCAGTCAGAGTAAAGGGATACAGCCAGGGGTGTTCCGGACTCCAGGGCTTGAAATTCACAGGCTCCGGTGCATCAGCGGGATCTGCTGCGGAATAGGTGACGCTGGCGGGAAAAGAAAGTACTACCGTGGTATGCGTGAGCCCAAAGGAATCCTGTTGCTCAGAAATTTTACGTACACGCATCCGCGTGAGTGAACCGGTATTTTCCTGCGCGAGGGTTCCGTCGCAGGAGGGAATGTTCACCCGGAATTCCAAATGGTTGAACGGCTTCGGAGAACACAGAACGAAGGTTACGGAAGCCTTGTTGTACTCCGGAGTGATCTTATAATTGATCACATAGTTTTCCGGAACCCATTCGTACCAGACACTCTGCCAGATGCCGCTCTGGGCAGTGTAGAACATGCCGCCGCGGTTCAGGGTCTGCTTTCCCCTGGTGGCGTAACCGGTGTCGGTCAGATCCCGGACTTTTACGTAGAGGGATACAGGATCCTCATTTGCATACTCCGTGATGTCTAAGGAAAAAGGAAGGTAGCCGCCACTGTGGATGCCAAGCTGCTTTGTGCCGAGGAAAACGGTTGCCTCCTGATCTACCGCGTCAAAATGCAGAATGCAGTGCATGTTTTCCTCTTTTTGGGAAAGCTCTTCCGTGGAAAAAGAAAGTTCCCGGTGGTACCACAGGTACTCCGTGGGCTCCAGTCGTCTGTGAACTCTGGAAAGCAGGGCTTCCGGAGAAAAAGGAACCCGGATGATACCCTGAGCGGTAAAATGTGCAGGATCCTCCGAGGAACTGCTCCCATCTGCGGGCACAAAGGCATATTCCCAAAGACCGTTCAGCATATGATAATCTGTACGTCTCATCTGCGGCCGGGGATATTCGGACAGGATATCATCATAAGAACGGATCGCATCAGCAATTCCCCCCAGGGAGTATAGAGGGGATGCAGGGTATCCTCCGGGTGTGCCTGATTCAGATTCGCAGCAGCATCTTTTAAGTTCATGCGAAAACCTTCTTTCCTAAAATAGATTATTTATAGTATACTACATTTGGAAGTATAGCACATGAAAAATGATACGATTCTTTGAGAAAAAAGTTTAGATAAGCCATCCAGAGAATTAATTCTGAAAAAATGAGGTAGTACAGATGAATATATTGACTGTTGACAATATTACCAAAAGTTATGGAGTACGCAAGATTTTTGACGGAGCCTCCTTTTTCCTACAGGAAGGGGAAAAGGCCGGAATCATTGGTATTAACGGAACCGGCAAATCTACACTATTAAAAATAATTGCCGGGCTGGAAGAGACCGATGACGGTACCGTGATCAAGGCAAATCACTGTCTGGTGCGTTATCTGCCGCAGAATCCGGAGTTCGCACCGGAAGAGACCGTACTGGAAGCGGTGCTGCGGGGCAATCGCGTGGAGGAAAACGCAGGAACCATCGAGGCGGATGCCAAAAGCATGCTGACAAAACTGGGTGTTACGGAATTTGACCAGCCCTGCGGGCAGTTGTCCGGCGGACAGCGCAAGCGTCTGGCACTGGTATCGGTACTGTTGTCCCCGGCGGAGATCCTGTTATTGGACGAGCCTACCAACCATCTGGACAATTCCATGTCCGACTGGCTGGAGGAGCAGCTGCGCCGCAGAAAAGGTGCCATGATCATGGTCACTCACGACCGGTATTTCCTGGACAGCGTCACTGACCGGATCCTGGAGCTGGACAAGGGGAAGATCTATTCTTATGATGCCAACTATTCCGGCTATCTGGAACTGAAAATGCAGCGGGAAGAGATGGCGCAGGCCAGTGAGAAAAAGCGTCTGAACATTTTACGGAATGAGCTTGCCTGGGTGCAGCGCGGTGCCAGAGCCCGCTCCACGAAGCAGAAGGCGAGATTACAGCGTTTTGAGGAACTGAAAAACGTGAAAAGTCCTGTGACGGACGGTAAGGTAGAGCTGGCTTCCGCAGCATCAAGACTGGGACGGACCACCGTGGAGATCGAGAATGTGTCCAAGAGTTATGGGGATAAAGTCCTGATCCGCGATTTTACTTATCTGTTCGGCAAGGATGACCGGGTGGGATTCATCGGACCCAACGGAAGCGGCAAGACTACGTTAATGAAAATGATCCTGGGTGAAGTGGCTCCGGACAGCGGACACATCGAGATCGGACAGACCGTGAAGCTAGGATATTATGCCCAGGAGATCGACGACACCATGATGCATCCGGAGCAGAGAGTCATTGATTACATCCGGGATGTGGCAGAATATATCATCACGGAGGATGGGCAGATCACGGCAGCGAGAATGCTGGAGAGGTTTCTTTTTTCCGGGGAAGAGCAGTATGGACAGCTGGGAAAACTGTCCGGTGGAGAGCGGCGCAGACTGCAGTTATGCAAAGTCCTGATGGGGGCACCGAATGTTTTAATCCTGGATGAGCCGACTAACGATCTGGACATTGCCACCCTGCAGGTACTGGAGGATTATCTGGACACGTTCCCGGGCATCGTCATCGTCGTGTCCCATGACCGGTATTTTCTGGATCGTGTGGTCCGCAGGATCTTCGCCCTGGAGGATACCCGCATGGTGCAGTATGAGGGCGGTTACACAGATTATGCCAATAGGAAAGCTGCGGAGGGGAACACAGAGAGCACAGGAACGGCGGCAGCATCCCAGCCGAAGAACGCCGATGAGGAAACTACTTCTAAAAACTGGAAAAACGGACAGAAACGCAAATTAAAATTCACTTACCAGGAACAGAAAGACTATGAATCCATTGAAGGCGAAATGGCGGCATTAGAGGATAAAATTGCAACTTTGGAAGCAGATTTTTCAAAATATGCCAGTGATTTCGTGAGACTCAATGAATTGACACAGGAAAAAGAGGCTGCGGAACAGCAGCTGGAAGAAAAGATGGAACGCTGGATGTACTTGGAAGACCTGGCGGCTAGAATCGAACGGGGAGAAGAAAACTGACAATCCGAAGTTCGGAATGTCAGTCTTCTGCATCGTCGGTAGCTGCCGCAACTGCGGATACCACGGAGGATACTACGGCGATCACTACTGCCAAAAGGATGATCAAAAGTCCGCCGGCTAAAAGTAAAAACATAAAGTACGCTCCTCTCTGAAATAACTTTACAGACACCCATATTATATCATTTTTCCTAAAAAAAACAATAAAAATCGGCATATAGTAGAAAAAATCACCAAAATGAAGTATAATAAAAGCATTCATCGGGACTGATTTATGTTTTGAGGAGGGTGCCTATGACGTATCAGAAAGCAAAAGAGGAAATCATTGAATCTTCTCCGCAGAAAACAGATGCCGGAAAAGAAGAATTATATCTGTATTCTCTTAGAAAAATGGCGGAAGAAAATGTAGAAAATAACAGAACAGGGCTGACAAATCTGCATAATATCAATTCTTTTTTCTATCTGTGCGGTGAAATGATCAAGCAGCAGCCGGATAAAAAATACGGTGTCATAATTATGGATATTGTACAGTTTAAGGCTGTGAATGAGTTCTGCGGCAGAGACGAAGGAGACAGATTGCTAAGATTTATTGCGTCTTGCTTTGACTGGTATGAGAATAACAGGCCGGATAGCTATGCCTGCCATATCAGAGCAGATATCTTTTGCTTATGCACAAGCTATGAGGAAGTAGAGGAACTGGAAATTATTGTGCGGGAGATCAGAAAAAAGATAACTGACTTTCCGTTCGCTTACCGTGTACAACCATCCTTTGGAATCGGAATCTCACCGGAGAGAGCCCCTGCCATCAGCTATCTGAAAGATTGCGCCACGATGGCTATGAACAGTATCAAAGGCAAAGTATATCGGACATATGCAGTATTTGACGAAAAAATGCGTAGTCAGAAGATGCGAGAACGCCAGGTGGAAAATGATATCGTGTCCGCACTGGAGAACGGAGAACTACAACTGTATGTGCAGCCCAAGGTCGATATGAGGGACGGAAGAGTGATCGGAGGCGAGGCGCTTGTGCGCTGGAAGCATCCGGAAAAGGGGCTGGTGCCACCGAGAGAGTTCATTCCCGTACTGGAGAAAAACGGATTTATCATCAATGTAGATGAATATATCTGGGAGAAGGTGTTTGCTTATCTGGGAAAATTGCACCGGGAAGACCGGATGCTTGTCCCCGTTTCCATCAATGTATCCCGATTACATGCCTATGATGAAAAACTGGCAGAGACACTGATCCGTCTCAGGGAGGAATATGATGTTCCGCCGGAGTATGTTCCGTTGGAACTGACAGAGAGCGCCTTCCTGGAGGACGAGGCAGGTATGTATCGCCGCATGGAAAGCCTGCGGGAGCGGGGCTTCCTGGTGTCCATGGATGATTTCGGAACCGGTTATTCGACTATGAATATGCTGAAGAACCAGACGCTGGATGAGATCAAGATCGACAAAGAGTTTATCCGGGATCTGGAAAAGGATAAGAGCCGGATCATTATCCGCAATACCATTGCCATGCTGCAGCAGCTGGGAGTACATATCGTGATTGAGGGAGTGGAAACAGAGGAACAGAAGAGCTTCCTTTTGGGATGCGGTTGTACAGATGCACAAGGCTTTCTGTTTCACCGTCCTATGCCGGTGGAGGCGTTTGATGCATTGCTGTTGCAACAGGAATGTGAGTATGATAGGACAAAATAGACAAAGACAAAATATACAAGGTGCGAGACCGCAGTCTGACTGGATTTTCAGTGAAAAATCCCCGGACTGCGGTTTTTGTTTGGGCACTATTCCGAAAATCAGGAAATAGTTTTGAAAGCGTTGACATATCATGGCAGAGGGAGTAATCTGCATATTACCCGACGGGACAGTCAGAGCGTCGGCATCTTTTATCCGGTCATGTTCGACCACACATCACATTACAGAAGAAGTAATAACAGGGAACGGCTACAACAAAATATGCGATTGGAGGAAAAATGGAAGAGGATTTACAGCGATTAGTAGAGGATTTCCTTACGCAAAAGCAGATTCTTTTGGTGCAGGTGAAAAAAGGAATTCTGAGTAAGGAACAATTTTTACGGGAAGTTTTGAAACACATAGAGCAGAATTATCATTTACCGGTGGAAAAACAGGCGGATCTTTTAAAAGAATTCGAGCAATATGTGTTCGGCTATTCCAGATTGTCACCGCTCATGGATGATGGGAGTATTTCGGATATCCGTGTAGTCAGCCATGACTGCATTCGGATCAAGAGAGAGGGGAAACGTATGGATGCAGGCATTGCCTTTGCTTCCGAGAAGGAATATCGGCAGTTTATTGATTATATAGCGACCAGAAATCAGGTGAATATTTCGAATCTGAATGCGATTCAGCGATTTACGGATACGGAAAGTCATCCGGATTTTATATTTCGTTTTACACTGTCCATGCCGATCGTGAATACATACAGCGAACCTTATCTCTGTATTCGTAAAGTTCCGAAGAATTTTCCGATGATGGCGCAACTGGTGGAGAAGAACATGATGGACAGGGCAACGGCGGAACTGCTGGTGCAAAGGTTCCGGCAGGGGTCCACACTGATCTGCGGAGGCAATTCCTCCGGGAAAACGACACTGCTGAATGCACTTAAAGAGACTTTGCCGGATGATATGGCGATACTGGTGGCCCAACAGGCGGATGAACTGACGACACTTTTCCATCCGGATATGATGTTTCTACATTCCCTGCCGGGTGCTTCGGAGAGCTCAGTGAATTATGATCTGAAGCATATCAGCATTGCCGGTCTTACCATGGATGTGGATTTTTTCATTATCGGAGAAGTGAAGGGCGGAGAGGCACTGTATCTTCTGAATGCAGCTTATACGGGACAGATCTGTGCCGCTACAGTGCATGCGCCGTCCGCTGACAGAGCTCCGGAGAAAATAGTGGATTATGCAATGTATGACAGTAGATACTCACGCAATGAGTTGATGAAAATGATGGACTGCTTTCAGACACTGATCTTCATGGAACATTACAGGGTCAAGGAAATATTTGCCTGCCTGGGCTGGAACGCAGAGAAAGAGAATCTGGAATATGAGAGGTTGTTTTGATCATTACACAGGAGGAACTTATGATCATATACGTATGGATTGTCTGTTTATTATTTATGGGCTTTTTGCTTCTGTTTGGCCGGATGAGGTGGCTGGAGAAGCTATGGGAGCTGTTGCACCGGACCAGGGAAGGAATGGATCGTGCATCACAACTGAGAGCAGTAGAGAACCGGCACCGTCTGATGGAATTTCAACAAAAAAATAATGTCTGGTACAGGATAGAAGAGGTTTTACGGTACAGCGGATTGCGCAGAAGAATGCCCCATTTTACAGCAGAAAAATGGGTTGCCGGAAATGTACTGCTGATTGCGGCTGTCTTCGGAGGGACACAGGTGCTTGGGTGCAAAATGATAACTTCACTTTTGTATCTGATGATCACAATGGCTGTCGAGATGATTCTCCTGAACACCTTTCGTTTCTTGGAATACCGGTCGGTAAATGACAATATTTTAAAGTGCCTGAATTTCCTGGGAAATTACAGCCTGACTGCCGGGGAGATCACCGGTGTCCTGGGGCAGGTGAGTAAATATATGGAAGAGCCACTGAAAGGAGTGATGGAGGAATGCGCCTATGAGGCGCAGATGACGGGAAATTCCTCCACGGCACTGCTGGCAATGGCGGAAAAGGTGGAACATCCGAAGTTCAAAGAACTTGCCAGAAATCTGGAGATCAGTATACGTTACATGGCAGATCTGACAACACTGGTAGACAGTAGTAGACGTTCTGTGCGGGAATATCTTAGGACAGAGGAGGAACGAAAAGGAATGCTGAGGGAAGCAGCGATCAATATGGGACTGCTGGCGGCAATGTCAGTATTTGCTCTGATGACAGTGGATCGTCTGATCGATGTATCTGTCTGGAAGATCGTAACAGATACGTTACCCGGACACCTGGCATTGGGAATCTATGGGATCATATTTGGATTGTTCCTGCGCAAGGTATATGGGTTTCGAAGATAAACACAAATGTTGTGTAGATACCAAAATGTGAGGAGAATGAGAGAATGTACTGGAAAACTATTTGGATACCGCAGATATTGGGAGCTGTCTTCGGCGGAGTGTTTGTTTTTCGTCTGGGAAGGAGCAAAACACCGGAAATCCTGCTGCACACCATGGAAGAATTTACGGGAATGATACGGGAAAGCAAAGGCTATACCGGCTGGGCGGAAAAGACAGAGAGAAAATTGATCCGTAACGGAGCAAAATATCATTTTGGGAAAACGATTACTCCCATGAAGTACTTAACAGGTAGAATCGTGCTGGCTTTTTTGGGGGCAATCAGTCTGTTGAAAATCGGATGCGGATACGCTGTTTTGGCAGCAACGGTGCTGTATTTTCTGCCGGAACTACTGTTGATATATATGAATGAGAGGGATAATCGCAATATGTTGACGGAGATCAAGCTGATCTATCAGGCATTGGAGGTACAGATCCGTGCCGGTATTTATGTCGCGGATGCTCTGACGGAATGTTGTCAGAGTGTGAAAGGACGGCGCCTGCAACAGGCCCTGATAGAACTGGCGGGGGATCTTGTAATGCAGTCTGATCTTATGATGGCTTTGTCAGCTTTTCAGGGAAAGTTTGATAACCGGCAAATTGATGCATTGTGCATCACACTGATCCAGGCGGGGGAATCCGGACAAGCTGTGGAACTCCTGGGAGATATGGGAGAACAGCTGAAGGATATGGAGATAACAGTCCTAAATCATCAGAAAAATGCACTGGACCGCAGCATTACATTTTACCAGTTGGGGATGCTGGGTGCGACTTTGGGAGTGATCTTGTATGCTTGTGTGGGATATATGTTCCGTGCGGCAGTGAAATTCTAAACAGCCGGCCAATGAAAAAACAAAAATACAAAATATAAAAATATTAAAATACGAAAGGAACGAAATAAAATGAAAGAGAAAAAACACGGAAATTGGGAAAAGATTGTGAGCGGAATTAAAAAACATGCCTTAAGCAGAGAACCGGGAATCGATGGGATTCTGGTGACAGTCGGACTATGCATTATTGCATTGTTGCTGTGTGTGGTCATGAAAGACAGTCTTACAACGTTTATACAGACGATCGTGACAGCAATGCAGACAAAAGCGGCAGATATTCTCACCGGTGTATAAGGCAGGAGAGTGTATGACAGGACGAAAAAAAGAAGCCGGAAACGTAGGAGAAATACTGACAATGGGACTGTGCATCCTGGCACTCACCGCAGTAATGATAAGTTATATGGAAAATGTACAGCTGATTGCCAAAAAGGCGGAAGTGGGTCAGCTGGCACGATGTTATCTGCTCAAGATGGAAACGGTCGGCTATCTTGCGGCTCAGGATCAGACGCAGTTGACCGCAGAACTGGAGAATCTGGGGATGACAGGGATTGATTATGAGGGAAGTACATTAAATCCGGCGGGATACGGAAATGACGTTGTATTGCAGATTCATGGCCGGCTGGGGGAAACTTATGAAATTTATGAAAAAAGAGTATCTACAGCGAAAAACTAGAGAACGGGGGCAGGCTTCCTGGGTGCTTGGACTGTTCCTGATACTGTTTTTGGCAATACTGCTATGTATGCAGCTGCAGGTTGCTTTGTACAGAGAATCTGCCATGTATATGGAAGATGCCCTGGCATTGTCGAATCTGGCCTCGGCTGTCATCGATATAGAAGAATACGGAATTACGCAAAAAGTACTCATAACAGATCCTGAACAGGCATATGAGAGATACTGTCATGCACTGAGAGAAAATCTTGGACTGGATAATAGTTTTACGGCACAGAACCGGAGAATGATCTCGGGACAGGTGGAAATACAGAATTACACAATCTACAATGTCACGTCCGATCTGGTAGAAATCTGGCAGAGAGATCGGGATGGAACGGTATCTGTATGGAGTGGAAATGTCGGAAATGTTCATGCACCGAACGGTCAGATGATTGAAGAAACCGGTGTGTACAGTGAGATCGCTTATCCTGTGGAAGGATTTCTGGGGACACGCGTGATGGCTCATAAGGGAAAACTGGTAGATGTTATAAGAAACGACAACAGGGAGAAGAAAAATGAAATTACAGAAAATAAAGTTACGGGAAATGAGTAAAAGCACAAAAAATAAAATATGGAACGGAAGTATTCTGGCGGCATTCATAGCGGCGGCAGCAGTATTTATCCTAATGCTTCAGGCAGAAAAAAAGGTTCTGGCCGAGTATGAGAAAATCACAGTCTGTGTAACGATCGATGATCTCCCGAAGGGAGAAAGCATCACGGAAGACAACATCCTGAATTATGTACAGACGGTAGAGATCGACCGCAAGATCGTACCGGACACGGCAATAAAGAATATGGATGAAATCACAGGCAGAATAGCGGTACACCGGATTGAAAAAGGCAGTGTTGTGACCCGGGGAATGCTGGAAAGTGAAGAACAGATCACCGGAGAGATGGAAGAAGCTGTAATTGCCGGATTTCGTGCGGAAGATCTGTATCAGGCAGTGGGAGGAGTCCTGCGAGCGGGGGACAGGATTCATATTTATTGTATTGATAAAGAAGAAACAGCCAAAGAAAAGCCGGTTTGGAAGAATTTGTTCGTGCAGCAGGTTTTCGACCAAAACGGAAATGCGATAGACAGTGGAGATACAACGACTCCTGCGCAGAGGATCAATGTTTACATGGACAACGGTAAAGTAGATGATTTTTACAGAAATCTGGCAAAAGGATCGCTCAGAGTCGTTAAGGTCTGCGATTGACAGTGCTCCGGGATACACCAGGAAGGAGAAGCGGCATGACGGAGAAAATACGCTGTGCATTGTACAGCATCATGGGAATTGCACTGGGAATTGTGCTGTTGCTTCCGGGCGGGCATGTACAGGCCTCCGAAAAAAAGACGATTTACAACAGCAGTTATGTATCATTCAGCCCGGACGGGAAAGCATGGACAACCTGTGCTGGGGACCGGAACTATAAATGGTATGACGAAAACGAAACAACGACAGTGTATACCGGAATCAAATCTTCCCTGGAGGAATTACAGGAGGGAGAACATTATTACAGATCCAGCCGGAGAGGGGAAGTACCCATAGGGGCATGGCAGGTTGTTTTGCGCGGTGCACAATGTATTCATAATGCATATGGAGCACCCCCCGGATGGCATGGTATTTCGTTCGGCATGAAAAAATGTCATAGGTATTATTATTCCGGCTGGAAGCCGTTGTGTGCGGATTGCGGAGAACCGATAGAATGGTGGAATATTTATATGAGCAGGGAAGCGGCGGAGACGATACAGTATATGGATCTGGGCAGCGAAGAAAACCCTGTGACCTATTATTATTTGTGCCCGTTTTGTAGTAATCTGGAACAGGGAGTTACATTTTCACCACACCGATGTAAGACGATCTCAAACAATCAGTATAGGATTACCTATGATGCAAATGCTGAGTCCTGCCATGGCTTTATGGAAGAAAGCTATCATATGTATGATAATGCTGTACTTTATGAGGGAAAAGAAGTAACGCCGGTCACACATCTTGTGGTAAATAATTATTCCCGGATCGGATATGTGTTCACCGGATGGAATACCAGGCCGGACGGAAGCGGTATCTCTTATGGGGATCGTGCAGAAATATACAATCTGTCTATGGCTGATTACAAAGACAGGACCACATGGACGGAGGAAGACAACGGCACGGTGATTCTCTACGCACAATGGCGTCCCTGTAAAAGTACTTTGAAGATAGATGCAGCAGGAGGAAGCTATAACGGAGAAAGTGTTTTTTCAGTTACAGGGGAGTATCAAAAAAAATATGCATTGCAGGAAGCACATATAGAACCACCGGAAGGCTGTCTTATAAAGTTTGAGACCAACGGAGGTACACCGGTGGCACCGGTCAGGGGGACTAATCATTTCGAAGAATGGATGAGGATCCTGCCATTCCAGGGACAGATAGACGGGGGGAGTTATATATTTCCCGCAGCAGACGGACATACGGATACGGTAAAAGCAGTATATCAGCCGGATCCGATCACATTGCCGTTCACATCCAGAGAGGGCTGGTCGTTCGGCGGATGGTATTATGATACAAGTTTTACGAAGCCGGCGGGCGCTCCGGGGGACAGGATCATCCCCTCCGCCTCACTGACATTGTATGCTCATTGGGTGACATTGCAGTTGCAATCGACGGACAATTACAGAGCCAACAAGGGAAAAGGAGCCGTAGATCTGACATGGTCGCAGGCGGATCAAAAAGACAAATCGTATCTTCTGTTTCAGAAACGGGAGAATGGTGCCTGGATCAGAGTGAATACGGCAGACGATATCAGTAATACAGCGAAGGTGAACAAAAAGGAGGAATATACAGGAAAAGAAAAAACATTCCTTATTCCGTATACAGGTCTCTATACGATAACGGCGAAGGGGGCCCAAGGACAAAATTATGAGTCAAACAGTGGAGGATACGGAGGGAGCGTTACGGGTACGTTCTGGCTGCAACAGGGAGAGAAGCTTACTTGTTTTGTAGGCGGTCAGGATGGCGTGAACGGAGGTGGCAGCGCCACAGATTACGGAAACGGAGGCGGGAAGACAAGCGTTGTGTCGGACCGCAAAGGGATTCTGCTGATCGCCGGGGGAGGCGGTGGTGCATCTCCTGCCGGAAACGGAGGTGCCGGAGGAAGTATGGCGGGAGTGACAGAAAACAGTGACGGACAGGATGGAATGGCTGGATGCGCTTCGCCCTGCCGCAGACGATCAAACCGTCGGGCATGCTGAATATTAGGTTTATTTATCAAATAAATGTTAGATGA
>OGXA01001142.1_pt1 | contig 22563 bp, 21 predicted proteins | sample 1576171 | NCBI WGS metagenome assembly OGXA01 (sample SAMEA3541587, study PRJEB24748) | human gut metagenome | biome: human gut; feature: human-associated habitat; material: faeces | place: China | collected 2012 | reverse complement strand
AATATCTGCAATGCCTAAACCTTGGACTCTGTCCAAACCTGCAGTGCCGAGCCACAGGCCGAGCGAAAGCAGACAGGTTTCGAAAATCGCGAAATCGAACAGCGAGAAGCCGTGCGCCTTTTCTACGGCGTGATTGGTCCAGCGGCTCGCGGTGTCGCGGGCCTCGTCGGCGTAATGGAGCATCTGCTCGGCGCGGGCGCGAAGGGCTTCGCGGTCTACGTTTTCCAGATAGTTTTTCATAGCGTAACTCTCCTTTTCCGGATAGATTTTCTTTTATCAGCCGTGCGTTCTGCGCGGCTCTGCGTTTGCCTTTGCGATGCTGCACGGGGTCGTGCCCATGGACGAAATGCGTCCCATGCGCATGCCGATGGCGGCGGCAAGCTCGTCCGCGTTCGCAGAACCGGTTTCGCGGAGCGCCGCCTGTAAAATCAGACCGGCCGCCCGGGCGTCCGAGCCTGCTTCGTGATGGTCGAGCGCGATGCCGAGGTAGTCGGACACGGTATCGAGCTTGTGGTTGGTCAAATTGGGCCACACGCGCTGCGACACCTTGACCGTGCAGAGATAGCGGCAGTCGGGCATTTTAAGGCAGTAATGCGAAAGGCACGCGCAGAGAACGCCGGTGTCGAACATCGCGTTGTGCGCGACGAGCACGCTGCCCTCGGCGCGGGGCGCAAGCTCACGCCAGAACTCCGCGAACGACGGCGCGCCCTGCACCATATTTTCCTTGATGTGGTTGACGCGGACATTGCCCCAGTGGAACTTGCCCACGCATTCCGGCGGACGGATGAGCGAGATTTTCTCATCCACCAGCTGATTATCCTCAAACACGCTTGCGCCGAGTGCGCACGCGCTCAGCGGCGAGGCGTTTCCGGTCTCGAAATCCAGTGCAAGATATCTCATTGCCGCGCCTCCCGTCCGGCCGCGTCCGCGCGCTCCTTCGCCGCGAGCAACAGTCTGTACAGCGGCGCAAGCTGCCGCATGGTCTTCAGCATGAACGGAACAAACGTGCCGTCCAGCACCGGAGTAAAATCCTCACCGTTCGTGTAGTCCACGCCGATCTCCTTGCGGTTCAGCCAGTCCTGATATTCCGGCTTTGCGTCCGGGAATTTCGGGCGCTTGTACATCTCGCCCGCGAGGTGCACCTGCGGACAGCTGTTCACCGCACGAAAGGCATCAAGGAACAGCCTGTCTTCTGCGAGGATCATTTCGCGCAGCGCTTCCATTTCGCCTCTGCCCCACGCGCCCCAGCAGCCGAAGGCCCAGTATTCGGGATGCAGTTCAAAGTAGTATGCGGGAACGGATTCGCGTTCCCGTCGTGCTCTGCGGAAGAACAGCCACATGTTCGCCCGGCACGAAATATTTGTGAATATGCAAAGTAATCATTTCCTCTTGCAAAACGACAACCTTGAACAAAGGTAAAAAGGGCAACACAACAGTTTGCATTATGCCAATAATTGCCTTTATGAGAAATATTATTACCAGCCTTATAAAAGGTATAAAGCAATAAAAGATTTAGGATAATGAAGTCAATATTAAATGTCATAGTGGAAAACATTGCTCGATTCAAACTATAATCTAGCTAATACTATTAAAGCATGTATAAGATCTTTCCAGTTATAATCAGGGTGCTTTAGCATGTAAAATAGATATTTTCTCACTTGTTTTTTTATATAATTGCTTTCTTGTAAAAAGCGAGAACATGCATTATCTCTTTGTATTGCATAACCTAGTTCAAGGCAGGTCCTGCATTTGTAGTTTTCCATGTCTTTTAGTATCGGCATTTCATTTTTTAGGGCTGTTTCTTCCATTTCTAAGGCATTTTGTAAAGCATGCATTGTTTTTTCACTTAAGACATGTGTGATACTTCCAGCTGTATCTCGATAGTAATAATATTGTTTGTTTGTGTATACTACTTTAGAGCATTTAGGGTAAAGAGAAAAAAGAAAAATAATGTCTTCATTATATCTTCCTTTTATAAATCTATGATTATGAATGACATTTCGTGTATATAGTTTACACCATACTCCACAATCTGTTTTAGAATTTAGTATGTTTTTTACTTGTTCTATTCCAGTAAATGAGATAATTTCCTGATGAATAGATTCATTGTAAACTTTACGAATATTTCCATTGCTATATTTATATATGCCACCACAAACGACATCAGCATTGGTACTACTTTGAATTTTGTATAAATCAGCTATGGTATGTATGTCTATAAAATCATCACTATCAACGAACATAATAAACTCCCCTGTTGAGAGAGTAATTCCTGCATTCCGAGCATCACTCAATCCTCCATTGGGCTTATGTTGTACCATAATACGTTTATCTTTTTGGGCCCAATTATCGCACATGTCAGCAGAAGAATCAGATGAACCATCATCGATTAGTATAATTTCTAACTCTTTGTATGTTTGATTAATAATTGATTCGATGCATTTGTTTAGATACTTTTCTGTATTATAAATTGGCACAATAACTGAAATTCTAGGATATTGCATATTAGAATGGTTAATATATTTGATAATATTAATTTTTTATTCGGTCAAAGATGTCTTGATCACTTGCTAATTGTTTTATAATTTTAGCTGGTATTCCTGCTACGACGCAATTACTAGGAATGTCGTTTATTACAACGGCATTTGCTCCTATTAAGACATTGTTTCCGATATGTACACCTCCAATTATTTTAGCTCCGCAGCAAACTTCTACATTGTCACCTAATATAGGAGCTTCAAGTTGGTGATTGTACCCAATAGTAACCTGTTGATATATTTTACAGCTTCTGCCAATTTTTTCGGCAGAAATAATGGTTGCAAAGCCATGTTGAATGATTAACCCCCCGCCTATATTATTAATAGGAGTTGTAATTTGTAGATGATCATATCCTGGTAGAAGCCAAGATAAAATTCTATGATATGTTCCTATTCGGTAATAAAAAAGATTTCTAAACGCTTTATCCTGAATAAAAATTAGACAAGTATTACTTTTTGTAAAGTTTACATTCTTCCATCTACACCAATTACATGCATCTTCAAAAAGTAGTTGTTTATTATGGCACATGATCCATAATAAATAAAATATTGGATAAAATAATATTGAAATAAGTCTTTTCATCTTAGTATTGGGAATAAATAATAATATATTTTATTGAATTTAATTATTATCTTCAGCTTTATTGGTATTGGTGTATTTATATCTTGAAGCAAATTTTTAATTTTTAGACAATAAGTCTTATATTCTTCTCTTCCTAGTTTTATAGCAGTTTCAATACAAAGTTTAGCCCATATATAGAGAGTGTGATTCAATGTTGGAAGCATTTCTGTATATATTGGAAAGCGTTGGCAAAATGCGATATGTTCTTTACTATTTAGACAACCGCAATAGTAACTCCAAGCAGCTTTCGTTGAGTTTAGCTCAGATGTTATATTTCCTTCACGTCCTCTTTCATAGTAATAAAGACACTCTTTCATGCAGAAAACACTATTGGCTTTATTCATGACAAGATAGGTTGTCGCTAAGTCTTCATATATCCGTCCATATGGGAAGCGGATGTCAGTAAAGAGTTCGCGCTTATAGAATTTAGAAGGCGAAAAATTATAAGGAAATACATCTTTTAATAAGAGTTTAACAGCTTCTTGGCCACTTATTTTAATAGAGCTTTCTCCTTTTTTATAGTCATATATATATCCATCAGAATTAATTATATTAAGGCCGCTGCAAACAATATCAACTTTTTGTTCTTTAATAATTTTCACAAAGGTCTCTATTGCATTTAATGATAGATAATCGTCACTGTCTAAAAAAGTGATATATTCGCCCTTCGCGATATCAAGACCAGCATTACGTGCGTCAGAGAGTCCTCCATTACTTTTATGAATTACTCTTATTCGATTATCTTTGTGTGCATATTCATCACAAATTTGCGGGCACTTATCTGGGCTACCATCATCTACTAAGATGATATCAAGGTATGAATAGGTTTGATTCAGTAAGCTATCTACAGCTCTATGTATGTAATGTTCAACATTGTAAACAGGAACTATGATAGAAACTAAAGAGCTTGTCATAATTATTTGAATATTTTTTTTACTTTGTTAGCAATTCGTTGATATAGCTTATTTAAACATTGAAAAAGCAAAACTATTTTTATATTTCTCCCATTTAATATTTGTGCTACACTACAATATATAATATGGGAATAGTCATATAGATACTTATTTATATACCAATTATTTATTTCTGGAAATAGTTCACGAAGCTCTTGTGCAGTTAATAAATTGCAACGATAGGCTGTAACTAGAACGATTCCTTTTGTTTCGTAGAGATATGATTGCTTATTTTGAGGTAATTGATGTTCAAAGTATTGGCAGAAATATTTCATACCTTCCAGTGTTTTTATAGATGCTTTTCTTACCATACTGTTAGGATTGGAAAAAAAGTCATAGTGATAAAAAGCTTTGGGTATATATGCTATTTTGCATGTTTGATGCATAAGAAGATTACAACATATATATAAGTCTTCCCAACAGATTAATTCAGGAGGAAAGTGTAAGTCATATTTCTTATATAGATCATTACGTATTAGTTTATTACAAAGACTTCCATGCCTTTCTTGAGATAGTAGTTGCTTTAAAAAAAGTTCTGAATCTTTAGTCGCTTGAGAGAGTATTTCAGTTCGTGAACCATATTCTAACAGAAAGTCACAAATTATTATATCAGCATTTGTTAGTTTAGCTGTTTTATAAAATTCTTCTAATGTCGTGGGATCAATCCAATCATCAGGATCGACATGAATGGAATATTCTCCTGTTGCATGTTGGATTCCTGTTTCACGTGCACTTGCAACTCCTCCATTGGACTTATGGAACACTTGTATATTTAGTGATTTATATTGATTTTGTATTTCATCACATATTTTACCACTATTGTCAGGAGATCCATCATCTATTAGAAGTAGTTCCCAATCTTTAAATGTTTGAGAAATTATGCTATTGACACATCTTAATAAATATGCCTCAGCTTTGTAAACTGGGATTATTATAGATATTACTGGATTATTCATTTTTTACATATGAAAAATATCTTTCCAAATAAGCCAGAGATAAATTAAGTAATAGCGTATCCCTGTCTGATATACTATTTTCAGTACATCGTGTTTTGTAAGATTGTAATCTGAAATGTTACGATATATTTCAAGTAGATCTTTATATTCTTTATTCCAAAGTAAAATGCGAATGTATATTTGATAATTATAGTCAAATGTATATCCGTGTTCAATAATCGTTTTTCTTACACGAAGAGCGACTTTGGTACGTATTGCTGTTTCTCCTGGTTTTTGGCAGAATTTATTTGCTAATGATTCAGCTCTTTCTGTTAAGACATAAACTGGTATATTGATGGGCAAAATAGACTTTGCTTTACACCCTATAAGAGTAGCGAACATAGCATCGTTTGCATAACGCGTTTCATCAAAGCGTATTTGATTTTTTTCGATCAGAGTACGTTTGATCATTTTGCCCCATGGAGTACAATATAAGAAACGAAAGTTTTCTTCTTTATGGTCTTTATCGTATTGGTCAAAAAAATTGCTATAGACTGATTCTCGGTTTGAATTAATTGAGATATTATTGCTTAAAACACTTTTAAAATTAAAGTAAATTACATCTTCTTGTGCGTTTAGGTATTGATCCATTACATTGGATAAACAAGGAGCAAAGAAATCATCTGCATCTGCGAAGAGTAGCCATTTCCCTTGTGCATGATCAAGTCCTATATTCCGTGCTCGACCTGCGCTACCTCCTGAGTCTGTTTTATAAAATTCTAGGTTTTTTATTGATTTTATTTTTTCGATAGTAGTGCGTAACTCTTGAGAGTTTGGACTACAATCGTCTATAACTATAATTTGTATGTCGTTTCTTTGGGGAATACTGCTTATACATCGCTCTAAGAGGGACGGAATATTATAATGTGGAATAATTATTGTATAATTAAATTGGCTCATATAAATTGGGGTAAATATCGAGTTTTAAACGAATAATATCGGTCTGTAAATTTACGTTTCGGCAATTGGCAATGCTTTCCCATATCATCAAGAATGTTTTGAGTAAAATAAGGCATCATACCATAATTAGATGTAAGTGTTATTTCTCCAAAGTAGATTTTATCTTTTACAATATACATATCAATTCTACATTGAGGCAATCCTGTAGAAAGTTTTGTTGCTAAAGCCAGTAATTCTTTCAGATTTTTAGGTTTAGGACATATACAGTCATTTCGAAATTGTTCTGCTATGTATTCATTATGTCTATTCCATTCAAGATCATAATATGTAAGGTTAGCGTGATGAGTTATAGGATCACGTCCCATGCATACAAGAATGCCATAAGGTTTCCCATTAAAACACCAAATTTTATAGTCTATTAATCCTTGAGGATCATTTGTCTCTAATAGCTTTTCTGCTATAATACATGGCTTTATGCGGAGATAGTGTGGCTCTGCATTGTTTAAGCCAAATTTAGATTCAAGTGAATGTTGTAAACGATTCCTAATTTCATCCCAATTTGCTGAATTTTTATCAGGAACTATTATTGTATCATAACTTCCATTATTAGGTTTTATAACAAAACTTTGAGGTAGTGAATTAAAATCTATCTCATTTGCGTTGTTCCATTGTCCTAAAAGTGGTATTAAAACTTCTTGACCGACATGTGATTGTACGTATTCTCGTACGGCAAATTTATCTGCTAATACAGACCAATATCTAGTATCTGTAAAAAATTCTAACCATAAGATCTTTTCATTAATATCTTTGGGATCTGAAAAATTAATTTCTTTTTTTAACTCTATTCTGTAGAGTTTTTTTGCCCAGAAATAAGGGAAATGAAAATGAACAAAATTCCAATATCTGGTTTTTATGGCATTATATATGCTATTCATAATAATTATTTGTTTCTTGATATAGAACTAATGAGATATTCTTGACCTTTCTTTTGCTCTCTTTTCATGGTGTCATATGTTAAAGAGCTGTTAATTTTTATATTACTTAATTGTGATACTGGAGGAATATCATTCATTGAAGAGATAATGTGATCGGATAAATGATAAGTTTCTAGTAGATCAACGATACGACTGCCACGGTTATTATCAGGTGCAATATAAGTATAAAAATTTTGTACACCTGTAATGAGGGAAAATACTGTGCAGTGAAAAGAATTAGTTAATATTAGTTTTGCATGTTTTATAAGTCCAATAAATTCCAAAGGACCTGCATCAGCTATAACTTCTATAGTTGAATCTATGGGATACTGGTAATTTTGTTCTATAATTTTTAGTTTAAGACCCATTTCTTTTGCAATTCTTATTCCTGTTTGAATAATATCTTTATTTTGGCCTAAATAAAATATAAGTATATAATTCTGATTTCCTTTAGGGGCAATGGACATTTTTAGCCATTCTTCTGGATCAAGCAAGAATGTAGGATCGGGTACTTGATATATATTTCTTTGAGTAATTGTTTCTAGGAGCGTACATGCTTGTTTTTCTCTTACTGATATGGAATCATATGAGAATAGCCATTTACGAAAAAGTTTTTTTTCACATTCATGTAGATCTAGTATCCCGATACTAGTTCCATATGATATTTTTAAAGCTTTTTTGTTTTTGACAAAAGTTAAAAAATATGGTTCAAGACAATAAGGTTGATCAGGATTCCATAATTGATCACTACCAGTAATATATATATCATATTGAGGTGGATTCTTATATAAGTCTGGGATATAAGAATATGGGGATGACATTTTAATTTTTGAGTTGAACTCCATAAAACGTTCACCAGCTTTAAGATTCCAGTTTGGAGAGAAATTAGGATTGTGCAATTTTTTTATTCCGAATAATTCTTTTATCCAACCTTTAACTAGCCCCATAATTCCTATATGTGAACGCATTCTTCTGAAACGAATGCTATCGATATAATCAGCATTATTAGGTCGGTGAAGATCTATCACTTCAACAGAATATCCTTGCTGGTGGAGGAATTGATATAGAGCAAAACATTGTAGTGCTCCTCCATAATTATTTTGACTATTTTGAATTGTTATTATACCTATTGATTTCATATTATTTACGTCTTAAGATGTTTATTGATTGTTGTAGAATGTTTTTGAGAAGTTTATAGTTTGTAATACGATATCGTTTACGTATTACTTTTTCAAATCCATATTTTTTATAATCTTTCCAAAATTGCTCTTTTTCTATTGATTCTGGTTGAGGATACTGAAGTACAGGTTGCATGCATTCATTTATATTACTTTGAATGTATGCAAAATTCTGTTTGATATTGTTCCAAATACTTTCACCTTTTGTCGTATTTATCATTAACAGTGAAACGCCTAAAGAAGAATAGAATTCTTTATGTGATTTTTCAATATTCCAAAAATCTCCAAGTGTGATATCTCCAGCACGATATAAATTTGTAAATTTACAATTATGGCATGATGGACGATTACAAATATGATCATAATATATTTTATTCCATAGAGAAGATAGGGGAGTGTTAAATTCTGTATATCCTTCTTTGAAATATAACCTAACATTTTGGTATCCCCATCCAAAAGTCTTGTCTTTCATGAAAATATTTTTAAGATGCCCTATGGAATATTTCTTAATAAATTTGATATAGTCAGAGAATATTTTGGGTGATGGAACTCCGTGACAAAGTATATCAACTGTAATTAAATTTTCGTATGGCTTTCTTAAAAAACATTTTAATCCTTCAACTTGGCATGGTGTTCCGCTAAAAAGGACTAATTCGCCTTTATGTAAATATGATTTAATTTCTTCATATATACCACAAATGTTACTCTGAACATATTTTGAACCGCGAAATTTTAATATACCATTTTTAGTTGTTTCTTTGCTATGAATAACGATATGTTTTTCATTATATTCGGCTCCATATATAATTCCATGTTTAATTAAAATTTCCTCTGCTAAGGCAGAGAATGCTCCACCACTTGAACTATGGTATAATATTTCTTTTTCTTTATTGCGAACTGCTAATATTTTTAGAGGACGATTATGGTATGTGTTATTATCACGATATATTATGGGGCAAATTTTTTCACAAAGATGGCAATCATTACATTGAGATATATCACATATTGGATACAAGAATCCTTCTTCATCAGATTTCATCTTAATAGCTCCTTTTGCGCAGATTGAAGCGCATGCTGTACAGCCACAACAATCACTTTTTTTCTTAAGATCTATCATTTTATCTGTTAAAATATTTGGCAAAAATAGATTTCCATATGATTATTCGAATTTTGTCAATTCCAATTGCTGCAATATAAAATGTAACTAATAATAAGAGAATGAGACAGACCATATCAATACCATCATGTTGGACTGCAATTGATCTTATCCATGGACTCATATATTGTGGAAATATAATAAAATGGAATAGATATACTGCAAAACATGAAGATGCAATCCAATTAATAAATTTGTTATTAAAAGAAAATTTGCTGAAAGCAAGTAATAAAAACAAAGCAGCTCCAATGATTAATGGACTACTATATTTTGTAAATATATAAGAATAGGGGTTGTTTAAATAAGTAAAAGAAATTAGCCCAATGGCAGAAATAGTGGAAAGTGTTATGTATATGATTATATCTTTTGATATTGATAAATTGCTCCATGAAGGCTTGTATAGATGTACATAACGAGCTAAAATATATAAACCCATAAATGAAAATGTACTATAGCCATCCTTTATGAAGGAAGCCCCATTGGAGATCCAACCATAAATAGTTTGAAATAAGAAAAAAGAAATGAGAAATATCTTTACTTGCTTTTGGGAAGAATATTCAATAAAATTATTCATTATTGGTGCAAATATAAACATTCCGATGTAACATTTAACAAACCAAGCATTTTCAGACATCATTAAGCACATATATATTCCTTTTAAAAAACCTATGTGAACAATTCCTAATATGCGGCCAATAATATAAATTCCAAAAAAGAAAAATGCACATTGAAATAGTAATTTGGCAAGGCTACTCCAACGGAAGTTAATGCCGAACCAGCCTGAGATTAAGATAAAGATATTTACTGCAACAATACTAAGGCTTTCTATAAAAGTACGAGTGATAGTATAAAAGGGAGATGATATTAATTCTGTTTGTGTAGGCCAACCTAAAGCTCCAAAATCTGAATGGACAATTAAAACACCAAACATAGAAATTATACGAAGAAGTTCTATATTGGAAAATCTAGATTTTAATGTTTTCATTTATGTGTATTTTTAATGAGATTTTTTAGTAATATTACCTATTTTTGAATATATAAGAATCCTTTCTTTTGTATTACATCCAATAAATAAAATAGAAACTAGAGTGCTTAAAACTGCAACAATTGAAATAATAAAGAATGATCCAAAATTTTCAGATAAATTTAGATGCAAATAAATTGGTAAAATACATGATGATATGGATACAATTATTACATTAAAATATACCTTCCTGAAGAAATCCTTGGCAGGCATGTTGATCATTTTCTTTAGTAGTAATATTCTGGCAATTTCGCAGCATATAGAAATAAAAATTGCTACTCCTACAATGGCTTCAGGTATGGCTCCTAATTTAAGAGCTATGTAAGAAAGGGGAATGTTTAGAAGATTTAATCCACCTACTATAATTTGGAAATTGCGAATATTACCAGTAGCTAACATGGTGGTAATTAAGGGGCCAGCAAGGGATTCGCTCATCGTGAAAACTAATATTAGTTGAACAAAAAGTACGGTAGAATCGGGAACTATTCCTAACCATAGTTGTAATAGATAGTGAGTATTGCATAATATAGGCATTGCCAAGATGAGCAATATATAGTAAGAAAAACGAGCCCCTTGGAAGACTAGTGTCCAAAGGTATTCTAAATCCCCCGCTGCATAACTCTTTATTATTTGTGGTTTTAAGGCCATCTGAAAATTGTCAGCAAAGCCTGATACAGCATTGTTCACTTGATTTGCAATACTTCTAGCTGCATTAACTGTAGGTCCGGCAAATAAATTTATTAATATATTTCCTCCTTGATCTCGCAAGATTGTAGCAATTGTTCCAATGAAGTTCCAACCAGCAAAACTAAACATCTCTTTCCATATTGGAATACTAAACTGGAATTTACATTTGCATTCTTCAAAATGTTTTTTGCAATAATATATATATATGCTACGGATAATTGTCGAATTGATAAGAATTAAGGCTCCAAACCAAATTAAACGATCTATAGGAGCTATCATAATAGTCCATGCTACAATTAGTTTTCCTAAAGCAGTAAGAATACTGATATAAGCAAATGCAGACATTTTTTCATGTGCAATAATATCAGCTGTATAAGGAATAGCTAATAAATCCATGCAGAATGAGAGTATTGAGAACTGATATATCCAGTTAGCTGCTATTAAACGATCAGCTGGGATGACAAGTTTGTAATTTAGAAACCATAATCCAATAGTTTCTGCTAATATTAGGACTATACCGGCAATAATATATTGAATGCCTATTGCCGTGCAAAATACTTTATTAAGACGTTCTTGATTCTTTGACCCAATTTCAAACGCGAGATAACGGTTTATAGATCCAATAAGTGCATTTGAAACGATATAAAACATACTGACAACGCCTCCAACTACTCCGTAGATGCCAAAATCGACAACTCCTAACGCATTGAGGTTTATACGGCTAGTATATAAACTAACAAGCATTAAAAGCAACATTCTTACATAAAGTAGAATTGTGTTTTTGGCAATACGTTTGTTGTTTATATTTGTATTTGTAGCTTGTGGCTCTTCCATTTTTAGAATATTTTTATTATTTAGTCAACATTGATAATATGTCAATAAATGTTGTTAGATATCTTTTTGCTAAACTACGAATTTTCTTATTTCTCATTCTATAATAGATGGGTGAATACTCAATATTATTATTGTATTTATATATTTATTAAATTCTTGATTCCTTTTGTGGAGGTCAGTTTTTTTACTGTGTAGCCGATACATCATTTGAATTCTTCAATTTATTTGATGAAACTTATTTTTCTTAAAAGGCTTATTAATTTATAGCAATATTTTTGTAACTTATCTAAATGTAATATAAGATATTATTTAGCATAAAAACTTTAACAAATGCGATCTTATCACAATGATGTTAGCAAGTCTCTGGTTCATATATCAGGCTTTTATTTATAGGAGATCATTATAGAGTAAAAGAATCTTTTTATTTTCCAGTACCTTTTGATTTTGATAAATGGTTTTTCTCAGTTTATCCAACAGGTTAAAAATCTGTTCTGGATCATAAGAATATTTGACATTATAAGAAGCAAAACATTCATGTAGGTCATACAGACTCAGATTATAGGCAAAATCGGTATCTGATTTTCCACTTTCTGTGATTTCGAAAGTGACAGACCCGCTTTTCAATAGGAGACGGTAGTTGTTTTTTTTCAGACTTTCCCATGAAGTTTTTGTTTCTTGTGAATTGTCTATAAGTCTTTCCAGAAATTCCTGTATTGTTGATTTATTTTCCATATATATATATACTTCAAAATGATCTGATCCCAGAGTCCCTGCAAAAACTGTATTTTTATAATGCCGGAGGGCTATTTCTCTTTTCCGTAGCCGTAGCCATAGCCGTAGCCATATTTCTTGCCATAGCCGTATTTGCCATACTTGCCATATTTGCCGTAACCGTAGTAGTAACCATTTTTGCGCTGATTCATATCAATACCGTTGATCAGGGTACAGAGGTTCGGCAACTTGTTTTCACGTTTCAGGTCATTGATCAGTTCGTAGTCGCTTTTATGGGTATAATCGGCGCGGCAGACATAGACGCTCAGATCTGCTACACGGGCAATCAGCTGGGTATCGGTCACCATACCGATGGGGGCCGTATCCAGAATGACGTAGTCAAATCGTTCTTTCAGAATCTCCAGTGCATGATCCAAGGATTTCCGTGCTACCAACTCTGTCGGATTGGGAGGGACTGTTCCGCCCGGCAGGATAAAGAGGTTGGGGGATATGGCAGAAGGCTGGCAGAGACTCAGCAGATCGGTCTGTTTCGGATCGGCCAGATATTGGGTAATCCCCCGTTCCTTATGAGAAATCTCAAAGACCTTGTTCAGTCCGGGTTTGCGGATATCCAGACCGACAATCACCACCTTCTTGCCCATAAAGGCAAAACTGCAGGCCAGATTTCCGGCACTGAAACTCTTGCCTTCACCGGAGGTGGTGGAGGTAAAGAGGATCACTTTCTGGCCTTCTCCCAGCATATACTGTACATTTGTACGGACAGAACGGAACACTTCTTCCATCAGGCCGTTGCGGTTTTCCTGCACCACAATGGGATGTCCTTCCGTATCGGTCAGAGGAATATCTCCAATGACCGGAACATCGGTGATTTTTTCGATATCAGCCCGGCTTTCAATCTTGAAGCGGAGCAGGTTGCAAAGGTAGATGATCGCTACAGGAATACCCAGTCCAAGAAGGAAGGCCAGCATATAATATGTTTTTCCATTAGGTCCGACCATACCGCCGGCCAGAGGTTCTTCCACCATACGGCCATTGTTTGCCGTAGCGGCTAAAGTAATCGCATTTTCTTCCCGCTTCTGAAGCAGCATCAGGTACAGGCTGGCCTTGATTTCCTGCTGGCGGGAAATGCTGAGCAGTTCTTTTTCCTGCTGGGGGGCATTGCTGATCCGGTTCGCAAACTGGGCGGCTTCTCGGTTCAGGTCGTTGCGGGTGATTTCCAGTCCTTTCAGCACGCTTGCCACGGAGGTCTGGATATTCTTTCGGGTAGCCTCCAGGGAAGTATCCAGATTGACCACGGCCGGGTTGCTTTCGCTGGAAGTGCGGAGCAACCGTTTGCGTTCGGTCAGCATTTCGTTATACTGTCCGATCAGGGTGGACAGCCCGTTGTCGCTCAGCCCGATATTGGCCGGGATGATTTCCATCCGGTTCTCGGGACGCTCGATGTATTCTTTCAGAAATTCTACAAGGCGGAGCTGGGTGGCATTCTCAGCCCGTTTCTGTTCATATTCGGCATTGCCTTGCAGAGCTAACTTCGCATCGCTGGTCAGGTCGGTCAGTCCCGCCTTCTGCTTGTATTGTGCCAGTTCGCTTTCTGTAGTGCCCAGTTCGTGATTGATGATGCTGATGCGTTCGTCGATAAATTCAGCTGTCCGGCTGGCCACCTCGTTCTTGTCATCGTTGGCATCGGCATTATACAACGCTACCAGCGTATTCAGGAAATCCAGACCCCGGCCTACATGGGTATCGTTGTAGTTCAGTCGTACAATGGTGGTCTGTTTGCTGGTTGGTACAGTAGACAGATTTCTCTGGCACATTTGCGCGGCTGAGGTAGGAGAAACAATCTGTACCTGAATGCTACGTTCTTCCTGAATCTTTGTACTATCTTTCGCGTTCAGCGTCAGGGTTCCCACGGGAGTCACAAGTACACCGGGCAGCCGGTCAAAGGTCTTTTCAGTGGTGCCTTCTTCTCCATACTTTGCGGTAGCCTTGACTTTACCGTCAGGCATGCAGTCCAGCTGTAAATTCAGAGGTTCAGCCAACTTATCCGCTTCTTCGGGAGTCATCCAGATCTTGATGGGAGTATCATGCTTATAAAGCGGAAGGGCATAGCCGAAACTGCGGGGTTTTGCATAGCGGATGTTCAGCCCCAGCGTATTGACTACCTTTTTGATTAAGGTGCGGGAATGTAAAATCTCCATTTCATTGTCAAAATTACCGGCCATGCTCAGCATCCCGAGATCCTGCATGGTGGCAAGCGGACTGTTGGCACTGCCTTTTCCCTTGTCATCCTGCTTGATCAGCACCGTGGCATTCACATTGTAAACCGGGGTCTGATAGCGCAGGTAGCCCCAGGCTCCGATCAGGCAGAGAATGAGGCAGGCCACAAACCAGGGCCAGTACATCAGGTATTCAAACAGAATCGCTTTATAGTCGATGGGCTTTTCGTCTTCAGCCGTAAAAAGATCGTCGTATTTTTCGTTGCTCATGATAACTTTACTTTAGGATGGTGACTAACAGGCTGGCAATTGATACTAAAATGGAAGTGGCACTGATCCACAGGGTCGTACTGTTGCCGATATCGGAGTTGCGCGCAGCAGTCTTGTTGGGGCTGACATAGAGAATGTCATTCTGCTGGAGGTAGAAATAGGGGGAACGGATCAGATTGGCATCATTCAGGTTCAGCTCCTGAATGTCGCGTCCTCCATCTGCCGTTTCGCGGACAAGCTTTACATTGTCACGGACTCCATATACTGTCATATCTCCTGCCATAGCCAGCGCTTCCAGTACATTCACTTTTTCGTTGCTGACCGTAAAAGTGCCGGGGTTTTTGACTTCACCCAATACGGAGATCTTATAGTTCACCATGCGGACATTCACAATCGGAGTTTCCTTCAGGTAGGGGGCAAGCCGGTCGCGGAGCATGGCTTCGCATTCATTCTTGGTCATGCCGCTGATCTTTAATTTCCCCAGTACCGGGAAATCAATTTCTCCCTCGTTACTGACAAGGTATTGTTGTATTACTGGTTGTGAAGCTAAATTTGTGGATGACTGAGATATGGCAGTAGGCACCGTCAGGTTGAAAGGAATACTGGCCTGGGGATCGGTGGTGCTGACGGTAATGGTCAGCAGATCCTTGGGCATGATCCGGGCGTCGTAGAGCGGAATTTCTCCGGCCGGTACATTGACTGTCGCAGAATTCTGCAAATAGGGCACCTTCTTATAAGAGGTACAGCCCGACAACAGGAAGGCTGCTGTCAGGAAGCAGAGAATGTTTGATTTGAATGTCATAATGATTTTAGGTTTCCTTTGATGTTACTAAGCCGTCGCGATTCCGGGGGCCGGAATCTGACTGACTTTCCGATTGTTTGCTGAATAGATTCATTGTTGACCACCACGCCCCGGGGACTGGAACCGTGGTCACTTCCTCGTCCGGGGGCCAGAGCGAAAGGAAGCTACGTTTGGGGTGCGCTTCGCGGTTACCTCTCCCAACCGGGGACCGGGAAGAAGGGATAAAACCGGAATTTTTTTGAGTGCAGATGCAATTGTTATTCACAATTGCGAGACAAAGGTAAACATTATGTTTTAATTTAAAACAAAATTTCCAATATTTTTCAAAAACAACTATTAATTTTGTGTTGGACTTCTTAAGGAAAAGAATTTCAATAAGATTTTATGAAAGTTTCAATTCGATTTCGTTCTCAATTTTAACGAGTTTAAAGAATCTTAAAACCGGACATTTTTTTTCATTTGGCCGGTAAAATATATTCACCTATGAGACAAAAAGAAGTAAAAACAGAAAAACGGGAGCAAAAGACAGAGAGTGAGAAACCGAAAAGATGGCTGCGCCACACACCCGAAGGGTATCAGTTTACGGAGGCCGAGTATGCACTGAATGCACTGGGGAATTTCCTGACCCTGATTGCCTGCGGGAAGATCAAGCTGAGCTGGTCGGACGAGATGCAGCTCAAGCGGCTGACCAAATATCTGGTCCGGATGCTCTTCAAGGGGCCCTGGAGAAGCGTACGGAAGAAGATCCTGGAAGATTAGGGCTCCGCGGACAGGCCGGAAATACCTGCCCGGAAAATAAAAAAAGGCTTCGGCGTTTCCATGCAAACGCCGAAGCCTTTTGACTGAAACGCCGAAACGTTTTCAGGGTCCACCTGGGTCCACTTTTTCTATATGGACCCTATTCCGTGGAATGCACCTTGCGGTAGATGCCGTTGTCGTATGCTACCAGGTTCTGTTTCAGCATCTTCTTGAGCCATCGCTTGGCCGTGGAACGGGAGATGTCCATGGCAGCCGTCGCGGTGAGATATTCCATGTAAGTGAAGCTCTCGGGCAGCTTCTTGTAGCACTCCAGCACGCGGTGGAAACAGGTCATCTGCGAGCGTTTCCGTTCCGTTCCGGGCAGGATGGTGGAGAGGGAGAGGCTGTGTTCCAGCAGCACCTTGACCAGTTCGATGGTGATGCTGAAATCCTCGTCGCTGCAGGTGACATCCTTCATGTTCCAGCCGGCTTCCCACTTGCGCAGGGCGGTGAGCACCATGGCGATGCGCATCGTCAGCAGTCCGTGACGTCCCACAATGGCTTCGTTGCCTTCTCCGTCCTCCAGCGAGACATTCTGCATCATGTGACCGAACAGCTTGTTGTGGATCTTCCACTGTTCGCGGGTGAAATGGACGGAGGTGGGGGAGTTGAGCAGGAAATGGTAGGCCTGAAGCACATCATCTGCCAGATTCTCAAAGAGTTCGTCGCCGTCGATCCATTCGTCGTCCGAATCGGGAGCCGCTGAAATCCAGCCGCTTTCACCTTTTCCTGTGAGCAGGGCCAGACGGCTGTACATACCGTCTTCCTTCGATGAGACGAAGTTGACCAGCTGTTGCAGGGTACCGGCCATGCAGATGGCCATGCGGGGGCGCTGGATGAGAATGGGGTGGCCGTCGATCTTGTAGTTCTGTCCCACGGCTTCGTGGTGGTAGATCATACGCAGTTCGGAGGCATGCTTGCCGTAGTCCGTTCCCAGGGCAGCGGTGAAGGAGTCGATCTCGGTGGTGTTGCAGATGATTCCGATCTCGCCGGAGTTGTAGAGGTCGGTCATCAGCTGGCTCTTGGAGGTGTTGGGCGGTACGTTCAGCACGTGCCACCGGGGCTCTTCGGGCTTGAGACTGATGTCGGGCTTGCGTTTCTCGCGGAAGGCCCGTTTCTGTTCGGCTTCCCATTCCAGCATCTTCTGCTCGTATTCCTTGCGCTCCCGGCGGTTGTTTTCCTCCATTTCGCGGTGAATCTTGCTGCCGAGCAGGGCTGACAGGGCTACCACACCCTTGCCGGAACCTGCGGGGGCGACGGCTGCGAAGAAGAAATGGGGAGAGTAGAGACGGTGGGCATAGAGGGTGCGCACCAGCGGAACGCATCCGCTGAGGTTGGTGAGTATGGACATGAGAAGCATGTCGCGCTGGCGGCCGGAGCGGGCGGCTATGATACCGCGCCGGATCAGGGGCGGGAGCTTGTCGTAAATCCACTCGGGAAACAGGGGTGCATGACTCATCAGATCATCCTCGTCGGATTCTTTTCTCACGGTGGAGGGTCCATTAGGGTCCATGTGGACCCATGGACCCAAATCGGCATGGTTGTAGCCCCAGTCCATCGCGCTGCAATATTCGCTGTAAGGGAGCTGGCCCATCATGCGGAAGGCGCTGTGTTTCAGCCGTTCAAAGTCGTACGGATTGAATCTCCGCCAGCGGATGTTGCGTCCCAGACGGAGCAGAACATTGTGCCGCTGACCCTCCTGAAACTTGTTTTTCCGGAAAAAATTCGCCAGAAAAGCTTCGGGGTCACGGAGGGGTACATAACGGCAGTCGTCGTTGGGATCTTCGGGGATTCCGAAGGGCCTGAAACCGGCGTTTCCGGAAGCATAATCAGCCGGATTCCCTGCGGTTCTGCCGTTGAACCGGTAATCCTCGGAAGAGTCGGTTCCCGTGGCCGGCTGATACAGGAGCGGATTGTTTCCTTCCTCGTAGGGAAAGGTGAGGGGTTCCGGTGCCAGATAAGCTTCGGGGTCATAAGACGCGAGCGTGAGGCGGCAGAGATCCTTGCACTGCATGTCGCAGGGATGTCCGGCAACCTGTTCAAGGGCATGCGCCACGATCTCATAGGCCCGGCGGTAGACATCGGGATGTACCACACCGATGCAGACGAAGATGCGGAGGCCGGTTCCGGAGACAGTGACATGACAGGCGGCCACCCAGGGAATTTCCTTCAGCCGGGCAAAAGCGTTCCGGAGCACGTCGGGCGGCATCTTGTCCATGTCGAACATGGCATAGCCGGTGCGGTTGGTGAGACACTTGGGATAACGTCCGCGCAGGCAGTTTCCGGCAGGTACGAGGGCCGGCAGCTGTTCCTTGACGGAGGCAGCTTCCTGTTTCTTTCCTTCGGCCATCAGCCTGCGGTAGTTTTCCACTTCATTTTTCCATTGTCCGTTGCGGACATTCTCGATCCAGGCAGACAGTTCCACGAGGGAGTCTCCCTGCGTGTGGAAGATGCGCGTGAATACGGTCATCAGATTGTTTTCCATCTTTCCAAATTTAAGGTTGAATGAAAAAAAGTAAATAATATTTGTTTTACAGAAGCAAAGTTAAGGCAACCATCCGGAAAGGTGAAATGTTAAAACAAAGATGTAAAAATTATGAATTTATAATATGTTGAAAAACAAGGTTTATAAGCATATTTCTTTAAAGTAAAGAATGAAGTTAGTTCAGAGGGAATTTTGGGAATGTGATCAATGAATTATAATTTTTACGGGTGTTTTATGTAAAAACAATTTGGAAATACATGTGAGGATACATGAGGATTCCGGGGAGGGATAAATTGTCTGATAAAAATAGTATCAGCTTAATTTATAAGTTAAGTTTTGATATTTGAAATAATAATTCTATATTTGTATCAGAATTAACTTTTATGTTAAGATGCAGCAAAAATATCATATCGAATTAGTTGAAGAGCATGATGCCGTAAATTTTTATAGCATTCATCTGGAAGAGGAAGAACTATCAGAGCTTGAACGTTTTTTTGAGAAATTTCCGGAAGGCTGTGGATATGATGAAGAGATTGATGTTATCATTGCATGGCTTGATAAAATCGGAGAGAATGGTGCATTAGAACGCTATTTTCGTCCCGAAGGAAGATATGGGGATGGAGTTGGAGTAGTTCCGATTGATGTAGGGAATAAGCTTCGTTTGTATTGTTTGAGGATTTCAGATAAGATATTGATTTTTGGAAATGGTGGATTGAAAGATTCTGATTCATGGCAAAATAGTAAATCACTTGCTCCATATGTGGAGATGCTGATTGATACAAGCCGTTTTATTGCCTCACGCATAAAAGATGGCAAAATCATTTTGGTAGATAAAGAATTAGTTGGTAATTTAAATTTTGCAAGAGATGAAAAAGAGTAGCATAATCGAGAAAAGACGCGAGAAGGTTAATCCTGAAGTTAAGCGTATGGTTGATTTGTCTTTTAAGATTGTGGATAGAATACACGAAATTCTGAAAGATAAGGGCCTTAAGCAAAAAGACCTTGCCCTGCGTCTTGGGAAAAAAGAGTCTGAAATAAGTCGGTGGATGCGTGGAACTCATAACTTCACTATTGATACACTGATTTCTATTGAAGATGTACTTGGAGAACCTATTATTGAAATATGTCATTCGCAAGTGTTTCATGCACAGATGAAATAGCTGACATGAGAGGATGTCTTGCTGGTGAAGCAGGCACCCTCTCATGTTGATTTTCCCCCTTTTTGATTATCTTTCCAGTTCCCCCTTTTCGTTGCGGGCCATCAGTTCCTCCACTTCGGAAACCTTGACCATGTTGTAGTCGCCGGAGATGGTGTTTTTCAGGACGGAAGCGGCCGTAGAGAAATCCACTCTTTTCTGGTTGTCGGTCCAGGCTGACTGGGCATAGAGAAGGGCACCGCAGAATGCGTCTCCCACTCCGACACAGTCGATGACATTGTTGATGTCGTACACGCGGGTGTGGTACATGGTGCCGTCGGCATAGAGTATTCCGGCGAAGGTGTGGTGTTCGGAGTTCATCACGTTGCGCAGGGCGATGTAGATGTAGCGGCACTGGGACACTTCCCGGGCGATCTCCCGGCAGAATGTTTCGTAGGCTGCGGTGTCATACCGGTCGGCTGCGCTTGTGGCCTTGAATCCCGGAGCCTTGAGTCCGAAGAGCATGGCATATTCGCCTTCGCTGCCGAACATGATGTCGCTGGAGGCAATCAGCGGGCGGAGTACTTCCTGGGCTGTCTTTCCGTACTTCCAGAGGTTCTTGCGGTAGTTGATGTCGTAGGAGACGGAGATTCCCATTTCCCTGGCGGTTTCAACGGCTTCCCGGCACACTTCGGCCAGTCCCGGAGTCAGGGCTGCGTCGATACCGGACCAGTGGAACAGGCCGGCATCGCTGAAGATCTCTTTCCAGTTGATCATGCCGGGTTCGAGTTCGGAAAAAGAGGAGCCTTCGCGGTCGTAGATGACGCGTGAGTTTCTCATGGCCGCAGCCTTTTCCATGTAGTAGGTACCGAGGCGCTTTCCTCCCGTGAGGATGTGATCCGTACCGATGCTATGTGAGCGGAGTTCGGCGATGCAGGCTTCTCCCAGCGGGTTTTCGGGCAGGCGGGTCACATAGTCCACCTGGCCGCCGAAGTTTGCCACCGAGATGGCTACATTGGCCTCACTTCCTCCGTAATTGACTGACAGTTCGCGACTTTGCTGGAGTCTCAGGTTTCCCGGAGTGGTCAGTCGCATCATAATTTCCCCAAATGTTACAATTTTTTTCTTCATAATCGTTCGTAAATTTCAGATGTCGGATAACGCTGCAAAGATAGTGTTTCTTTTGCAGAAACCTCTACGGAATGTTTTATTCTGTTGTTCATCATTGCTTTCAGAGTGGTATCTTTACGGAAAAAGGAAGGGTCGTATCATTACTCAATACAGAGTTTGATACGACCCTTTAAAGTGTTCCTTATTGGAACAGCTGATTATTTCCGTTTATAGTCTGGCCATACGGGTAAAGCCTGTCTGATCCAGTTGTTCCAGAATGACGGCCGGCGGGAAGAAAGACTCCGGGCAGCGACGGCGGGGCAGCCGTCCTGAGTCACTGTAATATGGGCTACTGCCGAGTTCAGGTATTTCCCGTCATATACGGTAAGTGTTGCCGTACGGGGCTCAGTACTGGTGTTTTCCAGTATCCGCAACGGGCCGAGGGAAATGTCCTGCAGACCGCGGCTTTCCGTTGCTTTCTCGATCCAGTCAGCACTCCATCTGACAATCACTTTTTCCGGCCAGGTGGTTCGTCCGTCGATGGTAAAGGTGCCACCCTGATAATCGAAGTGGTAGCTGTCCTGATCGATTTCCGTATAAACCTGTCCGCGCTGTACGACTCGTATGGTTTCCTGGTAGTCAGATCCTTTCATCTTGAATGTGACATGACCGACACGGGGATACAGGCTGTAGTTAGGATCGTTTGTGTAAGTCCAGTTCTGGATGTAGCAGTCCGTACCGTCATACTTGCGGTTGAATGCCCGGCTCATGTCATTGTATTCATCTACGGGATGGATCCAGTCTACATCTGAAGTGATCTCATATTCAAATTTGAGTTCACCCTCTGTGTCCTCATAGACCATCTGGAGCTGGTCGGGGCTGATTTCAATAGGAACATCGCCGCCATTGTCGTGGTAGAAATAGTGGGATCTGATTTTGAACGGAGCATTGGCGGGATATTTGTAGCTGACCAGGGTGTCATATAATACAGTCCTGAAAGTGAATGCGGGGTAGTAGTCATCGAACTGTACCCCTTCATTGTCTATCTGCGGGAATCCGTTCCGGGTATTCTCATACTTGAAATCCTGAGTGAGGATGAGTCTCAGAACAGCAACGGTTTTCCGTGCATCTTCTGAAATGATTTCCACTTCTGT
>OGXA01001122.1_pt1 | contig 22806 bp, 15 predicted proteins | sample 1576171 | NCBI WGS metagenome assembly OGXA01 (sample SAMEA3541587, study PRJEB24748) | human gut metagenome | biome: human gut; feature: human-associated habitat; material: faeces | place: China | collected 2012 | reverse complement strand
GTGCCGCAGCTGCCGGAGCGGTGCTTAAGCCGCAAGGCGGGAATTGTGCGGTGTTTCCTTAAGAAAATGGCTTGTTACAGGTTGGTGTAGCCCATCAGGCTCTTATCCACCTCGGCGGCGGCATCGCGGCCTTCGCGCAGGGCCCAAACAACAAGGCTCTGGCCGCGGCGCATATCGCCGCAGGTAAATACATGGGGCACGTTGGTGGCGTACTTAGTATCGGCAACGGTGCCGCGCTTGGTCAGGTCAACGCCAAACGCTTCGGCCACATAGGGCTGGCAGCCGGTAAAACCGGCGGCAATCAGCACCAGGTTGCACTCGATGGCAAATTCTTCGCCGGTGGGCACCATGGCGCGGCGGCCGGTGGCTTCATCCACCACTTTACTTTCCAGCCTGGCAATCAGCGCACCGCAAACCTGACCGGCTTCATTCTTATAGAACTCTTTGACCGTGGTCTGGTAAATGCGCGGGTCACTGCCAAACACGGCAATGGCTTCCTGCTGGCCGTAATCGGTTTTCAGCACCTTGGGCCATTCGGGCCAGGCGTTGGCAGCAGTGCGTTCTGTGGGCGGGCAGGGCATCATTTCCAGCTGGGTCACGCTTGCGCAGCCCTGGCGGATGGCGGTGCCGACACAGTCGTTGCCGGTATCGCCGCCGCCGATGACCAACACCTTTTTGTCCTTGGCACTCACGGCCTTGCCATCGGAAAAGCCGGAATCCAGCAGGCTGCGGGTCACGCTGGTCAGGTAATCCACGGCAAAGTAGATACCCTGTGCATCGCGCCCCGGAGCGTTGATGTCACGCGCCTGCTTGGCACCGCAGGCCAGCACAACGGCATCGTGTGCATCCAGCACATCCTGGGCAGGGGTGCTGCCGCCAACATCGGCGCAGGTTACAAAGTCAATGCCCTCGGCCTTCATAATGTTCACGCGGCGGTCAATGACCTGCTTTTCCAGCTTCATGTTGGGGATGCCGTACATCAGCAGGCCGCCCACGCGGTCCTCACGCTCGTATACGGTCACTTTGTGGCCGCGCTTGTTCAGGTAATCGGCAACCGCAAGGCCGGCAGGGCCGGCACCTACCACGGCAACGGTTTTGCCGGTGCGGGTCGGGGGCGGGCAGGCGGTCAGCAGGCCGGATTCATAGCCATATTCTACAATGGCGTGCTCGTTCTCCTTCACGGTAACAGGGCTGCCGGTGGTGTAGCCGCAGGTGCAGGCAGCTTCGCACAGAGCGGGGCATACCCGGCTGGTAAACTCCGGGAAGCGGTTGGTGGCGCGCAGGCGATGTACAGCCAGATCCCACTTGCCCTGGTAGACCAGGTCGTTCCATTCGGGGATCAGGTTGTTCAGTGGGCAGCCGCTTGCCATGCCGCCAATCATCATGCCAGCCTGGCAGAACGGTACGCCGCAATCCATGCAGCGGGCACCCTGCGCCTGCTGTTCATCCTGCGGCAGCGGGATGTGAAATTCGTTAAAGTTCTGAATGCGTTCTTCGGGCGGCAGCTCCGTGCTGGTCTGCCGGGCAATTTCCATAAATCCTGTCGGTTTTCCCATCGTTTGCGCCTCCCTTATTTGTTAGCAGCATTCTTCATTGCATAGAACGCTTCGATCTGTGCCTGCTCGCTGTCTTCGCCTTTTTCTTCCATCTGGGCAATCAGGCGCAGCATCTTGTCATAGTCATGGGGCAGGACCTTTTTGAACTTGGGCAGATACTCGCCAAAGTTGTCCAGGATTTCCTTGCCGCGGGGGGAGCCGGTAGCTTCCACATGTTCACGGATCAAATCCTTCAGCAGCGAAACATCATACTTGTGTTCCACCGGCTCCAGGCTGACCATATCCTTGTTGACGCGGGTGTAGAAATCCCAGTCCTCATCCAGCACATAGGCGATGCCGCCGCTCATGCCGGCTGCAAAGTTTTTGCCGGTCTTGCCCAGCACCACCACGGTGCCGCCGGTCATATATTCGCAGCCGTGGTCGCCAACGCCCTCCACAACAGCGGTAGCGCCGGAGTTGCGCACACAGAAACGCTCGCCAGCCACACCGTTGATGAACGCTTTACCAGCGGTTGCACCGTACAGGGCAACGTTGCCAATGACAATGTTCTCGCTGCGGTCATAGGTGACATCCTTGGGCGGGTAAACGATCAGCTTGCCGCCGGAAAGGCCCTTGCCCATATAGTCGTTGGAATCGCCAACCAGTTCCAAGGTCAGGCCAGCGGGGATAAAGGCACCAAAGCTCTGGCCGCCGTACCCGTTGCAGATCACATGGAAGGTATCTTCCGGCAGGGTGTTGCCAAACTTGCGGGTGATCTCACTGCCAAAAATCGTGCCGAACGCGCGGTCGGTGTTGCCAACTTCCAGTTCAACGGTCATCGGCTTGGGCTCTGCCATGTCAAAGCTCTTCTTGAACTTCTTCATCAGCACGCGCATATCCGGCGTTTTTTCCAGGCCGAAGTTGTAAACATCCTTGGCGTTGAAGTGTACGCTGCTGTTTTCCACCAGCGGGTTTTTCAGCAGGGCAGTCAGGTCCATCTCGCTTGCGCGGGAACCAGCCGGGGCATCCTTGACTTTCAGCAGGTCGGTGCGGCCAACCAGTTCATCCACGGTATGCACGCCCAGGCGGGCCATGTATTCGCGCAGATCCTCGGCCATAAAGCGCATAAAGTTGATGATGTATTCCGGCTTGCCCTTAAAGCGCTTGCGCAGCTCGGGGTTCTGGGTGCAGATGCCCATGGGGCAGGTATCCAGGTTGCACACGCGCATCATCACGCAGCCCATGGCAACCAGCGGGCCGGTGCCAAAGCCGAACTCTTCAGCGCCCAGCATGGCGGCAATGGCCACATCGCGGCCGCTCATCAGCTTGCTGTCAGCTTCAATGCGCACGCGGGAGCGCAGGCCGTTCATGATCAGGCTCTGGTGTGCTTCGGCAAGGCCCAGCTCCCACGGCAGGCCCGCATTGTGGATGGAGTTGCGCGGTGCAGCGCCGGTGCCGCCGTCAAAGCCGGAAATCAAAATCACTTCGGCGCCGGCCTTGGCAACGCCGGCGGCAATGGTGCCGACACCGGCTTCGCTGACCAGCTTGACGTTGATGGCAGCCTTGCGGTTGGAGCATTTCAGGTCATAGATCAGCTGGGCCAGGTCCTCAATGGAGTAGATATCATGGTGCGGCGGGGGAGAGATCAGGCCCACGCCGGTAGTGGAGTGGCGGGTCTTGGCGACCCAGGGGTAAACCTTGCCGCCGGGCAGCTGGCCGCCCTCGCCGGGCTTTGCGCCCTGTGCCATCTTGATCTGAATCTCACTGGCGGAAACCAGATACTTGCTGGTCACGCCAAAACGGGCGGATGCCACCTGCTTGATGGCGCTGTTGCGCTCGGTGCCAAAACGGTCTTCAGCTTCGCCGCCTTCGCCGGTGTTGCTCTTGCCGCCGATGCGGTTCATGGCAACGGCCATGCACTCGTGGGCTTCCTCAGAAAGGGCGCCATAGCTCATGGCAGCGGTCTTGAAGCGGTGTACGATGGAATCCGCGCTTTCCACTTCGTCCAGCGGGATACCGGCATCGGGATAGTTGAAGTCCAGCAGGCTGCGCAGGTGCATGGCATCGCCGCCCTCGGCGTTCACGGCATCGGTGTAAGCCTTGAACTTGTTGTAATCGCCGGTCCAGCAGGCCTGCTGCAGCAGGTGGATGGTCAGCGGGTTGTACAGATGATCTTCGGCCAGCTTGCCGCTGCGGAGCTTGTGCTCGCCCAGGCTGGTCAGCTCCATGTTGATATCCAGGCCCAGAGGGTCGAATGCCTGTTTGTGGCGAGCTTCCAGGTCGTTCTGGATGTCGCGGATGGTAATGCCGCCCACACGGCTGACGGTGTTGGTAAAGTACTTATCCACTACCTCGTTGCTCAGACCCAGCGCTTCAAAAATCTGGCTGCCCTGGTAGGACTGGATGGTGGAAATACCCATCTTGGAGGCAATCTTGACGATGCCGGCCAGAACGGCTTTATTGTAGTCGTTCACGGCGGCATAGTAATCTTTGTCCAGCAGACCCTCATTGATCAGCTCGCCGATGGTCTCCTGTGCCAGATAGGGGTTGATGGCGCAGGCACCGTAGCCCAGCAGGGTGGCAAAATCATGAACCTTGCGGGGCTCACCGCTTTCCAGGATCAGGGCCATGGCGGTGCGCTTGCGGGTACGAACCAGATACTTGGAAACTGCGCCCACAGCCAGAAGGCTGGGGATGGCGACATGGTACTCATCAATTTCGCGGTCAGACAAAATCAGGATGTTGGCACCATCGCGGTAGGCGCGGTCCACATCAACGAACAGGCGGTCAATGGCCTTTTCCAGGTCGGTGTTCTTATAGTAGCAGATGGAGATGGTTTCCACCTTAAAGCCGGGAACCTTCATGGCCTTAATCTTCATCAGGTCGGTTTCGGTCAAAATGGGGTTGGTGATTTTCAGCACCTTGCAGTTCTCGGCGTCCTCTTCCAACAGGTTGCCCTGTGCGCCAACGTATACGGTGGTGGAGGTCACAACCTTCTCGCGCAGGGCGTCGATGGGCGGGTTGGTGACCTGGGCAAACATCTGCTTAAAATACTCAAACAGTGGGGGATGGGTGTGGCTCAAAACGGCCAGTGGGGTATCGCTGCCCATGGCACCGGCGGGCTCGGAGCCGTTCTTTGCCATCGGCAGGATCATGGTGGAAACATCCTCGTACTGGTAGCCGAATGCTTTCTGCAGCCGCACCAGCTCGTCATGCTCGTGGCTGGGCACACGCTCGTTGGGAATCTTCAAATCGGCCAGGTTGACCAGGTTACGGTCCAGCCATTCGCCGTAAGGCTCGCGGCTGGCGTAATCGGCTTTCAGGCTTTCGTCGTCCACCAGCTCACCCCTGGCGGTATCCACCAACAGCATTTTGCCGGGGCGCAGGCGGTCCTTGCGCACGATTTCTTCGGCGGGAATATCCAGCACGCCGACCTCACTGGAAAGGATCAGGCGGCCGTCTTTGGTGATATAGTAGCGGCTGGGGCGCAGACCGTTGCGATCCAGCACAGCGCCCATCACATCGCCGTCACTGAACAGGATGGAAGCGGGGCCGTCCCACGGTTCCAGCATGGTGGCGTAATACTGATAGAACGCACGCTTTTTGGGGTCCATACTATGGTTGTTTTCCCACGGTTCGGGGATAGTGACCATAACAGCCAGCGGCAGCTCCATGCCGTTCATAACCATAAACTCCAGCGTGTTATCCAGCATGGCGGAGTCGGAACCACCCTGGTTCACAATGGGCAGAACCTTGGTCATATCCTCTTTCAGGTAGTTGGAACCAATGGTTTCTTCGCGGGCCAGCATGGTATCCACGTTGCCGCGGATGGTGTTGATCTCGCCGTTATGCAGGATAAAGCGGTTGGGGTGGGCGCGGTTCCAGCTGGGTGCCGTGTTGGTAGAAAAACGGCTGTGCACCATGCCGATGGCAGATTCATAATCTTCGCTCTGCAAATCGGGATAGAACAGGCGCAGTTCTTTAACCAGGAACATGCCCTTGTACACAATGGTGCGGCTGGAAAGGCTGCACACATAAGTATCCTGGCTGGACTGTTCAAACACGCGGCGGGCAACATAAAGCTTGCGGTCAAAGTCAATGCCGGGCTTTACGCGGGCCGGGCGTTCCACAAATGCCTGCCAGATGCTGGGCATGCAGGAACGTGCCTTGTGGCCCAAAATTTCCGGGCAGGTGGGCACTTCGCGCCAGCCAAGGAAGTTGAGCCCCTCTTTTTTGCAGATGATCTCAAACAGCTTTTTGTCCTGGTTGCGGTTCAACTCTTCCTGTGGGAAAAAGAACATGCCAATGCCGTAGTCACGCTCGTTGCCCAGCGTAATGCCGGCTTCTTCGGCAGCTTTTTTGAAGAACTTGTGGCCGATCTGCAGCAGGATACCGACACCATCGCCGGTTTTGCCTTCGGCATCCTTACCGGCACGGTGTTCCAGGTGCTCCACGATCTGCAAAGCATCGTCGATCGTTTTGTGGGTTTTGCGGCCCTTGATATCCACAACTGCACCAATGCCGCAGTTGTCATGTTCAAACCGCGGATCATACAGCCCGGCGGGGGCCTTGCGCTCTGTAAAGTTTTCCATCCGTTTTTTGCTCCTTCCCGTAATTCCCTGCGGGGCCGGGCGGGAACGCACATTTCCCACCCTGGCATAGATACGAAAAAAGACGTTCCCCAACGGGTACACTAACCCGTTTGTGGGAACGTCTTTGTTCTTATATGTACTATACCACACCAGTAGGGGAATGGCAATCATCAAACAAAAGATTTTTATGAAATTAACGCAAAAACCTTATTTGCTTTGCTTTGCAAGAACTAAACTTAATAAAATTAAGCTGCGGCAATAACTGCCGGGCAAAACGGTGTGTTATTTGCCGTTTGCAGCCTGCTGCTCTTTCAAAACAGCCAGGATCTCGGTCAGCAGCTCCTCCTGCGTCGGGGCCTTAGGGGCTTCCGGCTCGGCGGGCTTTTCTTCTTCATGCTTGCCCAGGTCCATGAGCTTGTTCATGGCTTTCAGCATACAGAACAGAACGAATGCCAGAATGATAAAGTTAATGACGGCAGAGATGAATGCACCGATGCCCAGGTTGATGTCAAACGGCAGGTGCAGCACAACATCACTGAAATCTGTCTGGAACAAAATGCCAATGATGGGGTTGATGATGTTGTCCGTCAAAGAAGTGACCAGCGTGGAGAATGCGCCGCCGATGAGAACACCGATGGCCATGTCCATCATGTTACCTTTCAGGGCAAAAGCTTTGAACTCTTCCAGGAACTTTTTCATAATGTGTTTCCTCCTGCATGGATAATCTTTTCAGGGCCATGCCCCACACAGGCTGCAAACGGGGCATGGGGCCCGGATTCCAAAATAAAAAGTTACTTCAGCAGCTTGGCTACAGCGTCTGCTGCGCCGTCCAGATAATCCCCGGCAAAGGTTTCAATCATGCCGGCGTCCGCCTCTTTGGCAAATTCGGGGTTCAGCGGCATTTTGGCCAGCACGGGCAGGTGGTACTTCTTGCCGGTCTCGTCCACATGGCTGTCGCCAAACACGTTGATATGCTTGCCGCAGTCCGGGCAGAGCACATAGCTCATGTTTTCCACAATGCCAAGGATGGGAACCTTCATCATTTCGGCCATCTGCACAGCTTTGCCAACGATCATGCCGACCAGCTCCTGCGGGCTGGATACAATAATGATGCCATCTACCGGCAGGGTCTGGAACACGGTCAGCGGCACATCGCCGGTTCCCGGAGGCATATCGACAAACAAAAAGTCAACGTCGTCCCAGATCACTTCCTGCCAGAACTGCTTGACCGCACCGGCAATCACGGGGCCGCGCCACACAACGGGGGCTTCCTCATCTTCCAGCAGCAGGTTAATGGACATGATCTTGATGCCGGTGTGGCTTTCCACCGGGTTGATGCCGTCCTCGGTGCCCATGGCCGGGCCATGAACGCCGAACAATTTGGGGATGGAAGGGCCGGTAATGTCAGCATCCAGCACGCCGACCTTGTAGCCTTTGCGGCGCATGGAAACAGCCATCATGGCGCTGGTCATGCTTTTGCCAACGCCGCCCTTGCCGGAAACAACGCCGATCACTTTTTTGATGTGGCTTTTTGCGTGCGGCGGTTCATGCTGCGGCGCACGGCTGGAACAGTCAGCGTGGCAGTTGCTGCAATCGTGGGTACATGCTTCACTCATGTGGGTATAGCTCCTTTTATCTGTGCCGGGCGGGGCGCTGCAACTGCCCCGTTTCGGCACCGTTCTCCGTTTTGCGGCATGGGCCGCACTTTATTAGTGTACCGCGTCAGAGCACAAAATGCAAGTACTATCAAAACGAATAGCACGCCAAACCAGCAAAAATGTCCGAATTGTATGGGTGATACTTCTTCATAAAACCCTGCCATAAACCGCAGCAATGCAGAATATACTGGCTTTATACGGGCAAAGGGGGCGGCAAAAACGGCACTGCGGGGGAAAACCTATCTGAAAAATGCAGCACTGCTGACAGTGGCGGGCTTTGCGCTGCGGGCGCTGGGCATGGTGTTCCGGGTGTTTGTGGCTGCGCGCCTGGGGCCGGAGGGTATGGGCCTGTACCAGCTGATCTTATCCGTCTATATGGTGTTTGTTTCGCTGGCTTCGGCGGGCATCAATGTGGCGTCCACACGGCTGGGTGCGCAGTGCCTGACCCGTGGGCGCGGCATGGCCCCGACGCTGCGCAGCCTTGCGGCAACAGCGGCCGTATTGGGCACCGCCGCCATGCTGGCTCAGCTGGCGCTGGCGGACCCTTTGGCCCGCTTTGCTCTGCATGATTCCCGCGCGGAGCTGGGGCTGTGTACGCTGGCCCCCAGCCTGCCGTTTATTGCGGCGGCCGGGGCGCTGCGGGGGTGTTTTTTGGCGCGGCGAAGGGTGGAACCGAATATCATTGCCCAACTGGTGGAGCAGACCGTGCGGATGGCCGTGGCCGCATTGGCGCTGGTAAAGCTGGCCCACTGGGGCGCGGCTTACGCTTGCTGTGCGGTGCTCATCGGCAATACTGTCAGCGAGGCGGTCTCCTGCGGCATTATGGCGCTGTTTGCCCGGCAGGAACCGAGCTTCCGCCCATGCGCCGATGACCCGCCCCGCGGCTATACCAGCCGGGAGCTGTGGGAAATTGTGCTGCCCGTGACCGGCAGCCGGTTGGTGGCCAGCGTTTTGCAGGCAGGGGAAAGCGTGCTGATCCCCGCCTGTCTTGCCGCTTACCTTGGCACCCGCGCCGAAGCCGTGGCGCAGTATGGTTCCTTAAAAGGCATGGCACTGCCGCTTATCTTTTTTCCGTTCTCGGTGCTGGCGGCACTTTCCGGCCTGCTGATGCCGGAGATCACCCGTGCCCACACCGCCCGGGATACCGCTGCCCTGCGCCGCCTTGTGCGGCTTGCCATGGGGTTGACGGGTGGGTTCTCGCTGTTGGTGGGGGCCGCGCTGGTGCTGTTTGGCAAGGATGCCGCCATTTTGCTCTATCACGATGCCCAGGCGGGCCGCTATGTGCAGGTACTGGGCTTTGTGGCGCCCTTTATGTACCTGGAAAGCATGGTGGATGCGATCTTAAAAGGCATGGGGGAGCAGCTGGCGACCTTCCGCTATTCGGTGCTGGATTCCATTTTGCGCATTGCAGGCATTTTGTGGCTGATGCCGCAATACGGTATGCCGGGCTTTCTGGCGGTCATGACAGCCTCTAACCTGCTGACCTGCGGGCTGAATACGGGGAGAATGGTGAGGCAATTAAGGAGGGAGGAAGTCGGAACTGAGAGGAAAATTAGGAATTCGAAATGAGGAATTAGAAATTGAGCGGAGAGGAGACGGGAAAAATAAATAATAATGAATAATGGTGGCGGATCGCGGTGTGCCGCTCAGAAAATATTGGGTTTGTTATGTGTTGGAAACAGGCGGCAGATAATAGAACGCTCAAAACCGTTCCCTATAAAATCACAAAAATCACCCCGCCGCGGGAAACTTCTGCCCCAACGGCGGGGTGGCTCTGCATTATATATTTTATATCGGAACAAAGCGGCATAGCGTCCGCTTTTCCATCACAGCGTCTGCCCGCTGACCAGCCCGTTCCACAGGCGGTAATAAATGCCTTTCTTTGCCAGCAATTCCTCGTGGCGGCCCTCTTCCTCAATGCCGGATTTGCCCAGCACCAGAATGCGGTCAGCGTTTTTGATGGTGGTCAGGCGGTGGGCAATCGTCAGCGTGGTGCGGCCCTTGGCCAGCTTATCCAGGCTTTGCCCAACCAGAATCTCACTCTCGTTGTCCAGCGCGCTTGTGGCTTCGTCCAGCAGCAGGATGGGCGGGTTCTTCAAAAATACCCGCGCAATGCTGATGCGCTGTTTCTGCCCGCCGGAAAGCTTGACCCCACGTTCGCCTACATAGGTATCATACCCGTCTTTCAGCTCCCGCACAAAGCCATCAGCACCGGCCAGCCTGGCGGCGGCAATGATCTCCTCCCGCGTGGCACCCGGCTTGCCGTAAGCGATGTTTTCGGCCACCGTGCCGCTGAACAGGTAAACATCCTGCTGCACCACGCCAACGGCATTGCGCAGGCTGCTCAGGGTAACATGGCGGATGTCCTGCCCGTCAATCAAAATCTCGCCGCCGGTCACATCATAAAAGCGAGGGATCAGGTTGCACAGGGTGGTTTTGCCGCCGCCGGAAGGCCCAACCAGCGCCAGATTCTCGCCGGGGCGGATGTTCAGGTTTACATGACGCAGCACCTTGTTGTGGTCGTCCGGGTATTCAAAGCTCACATCGCGGAACTCAATGCCGCCTTTTTCCACCTGCAGCGGTTTGGCGTCGGGGGCGTCAGTGATCTCAACGGGGGTATCGATAATGTCAAAAAAGCGCTCAATGCCGGTCACGCCGCGCTGGAACTGCTCGGCAAACTCCACAATGCGGCGGATGGTGGCAATCAGAGTGGAAACATACAGCACATAGGCAACCAAATCGCCAGCGCTGATGGTGCCATATACCAGCGAAAGGCCGCCTACCACAATGACCACCAGATACATCAACCCGTCAAACAGCCGGGTGGAGGTGTTGAACGCGGCCATGGCATGGTAGGTTTTCTTCTTGATGGTCTGGAACGCGGTGTTGCCCTGCTCGAACTTTTTGTTCTCTTCCTCTTCCGCGGCGAACGCCTTCACAACCCGCTGGCCCAGCAGGCTGTCCTCAATCGAAGCGTTCAGCTCGCCGATCTGGAACCGCTGGCGGCGGAACGCGGCGCGAAGCTTCAGGTTCAGCTTGATGGATACAACCGCCATCAAGGGCACGCAGGCAAACACCACCAAAGTCAGCGGTATGCTGGCCCCGCACAGGATGATGAACGAAGCCGCAATTTTGATGCCCGCAATAAAAAATTCTTCCGGGCAGTGGTGGGCGAATTCGGTCACATCAAACAGGTCGTTGGTAATGCGGCCCATGATCTGCCCAACTTTGGTATTGGAATAATAGGTGTGGCTCAACCGCTGCAGGTGGGCAAAGGCATCCCGCCGCATATCGGTCTCAATGTAAACGCCCATGATGTGGCCGGTGCCAGACATAAAATACTGTGCGGCACCATCAATCAGCCGCAAAATGAGATACAGCAGGGCGAGCTTTAACACCGCATCAACCGTCAGCACAATGCCGGGATTGGTGGCGGCGTTGGTTAGGTAGCTCATAATTTTAGGCAGCACGATATCACACAAAGTGGTCAGTGCGGCACAGAACAAATCAAAAATCAAAATGCGTTTGTATCGCATCAGGTAAGGGGCAAACCGGCGGATCAGCGCCGGGGTGCTAATGTGCTGCTGGCTGGGGTCATTCATAAGATTAAGTTCCTCTTCTTTTCAAAAAATCAGGGTTATTCCTGCGGAGCTTCCGGTTCCTGTGCAGGAACCTCGGTGGGGGCTTCACTGGCAGGCTCGGTTTCCTGCGGCGGCTCCGGGTCAGGGGCCGGTTCCGCGGTAATTACCGGCTCCGGCGTAATGACAGGTTCCTGCGTAGGCTCCGGGGTAGTTATCGGCTCTGGTGTGACAACAGGTTCCGGCGTCTGGGTAACTGCCGGTGTCGGTGAAGGGGGTGACGTGGGCGAAGCTGTCGGCGTTGCGGTGGGCAGCGGTTCAATGGGCGCTGTTTTGATGTAGCCGCAGCGCTGGCAGGTGTAGGTCATCACCCCGGCTACACCGGGCTGGGGCTGCAAGGTGATAACGCCCTTGTCATAGTCATGCCCCAGGGCGGGCAGTTCTTTTTCTTTTACCTCGCCGCAGATGGTGCACTTGACTTTTACGGTGCCGTATTCCAAACAGGTGGGCTCAATGCGGGTATCCTTTACTTCCACAAATTCATGTTCGTGTTCGTCCGGCTCAAAGTGTGCTGTCACAATCACGCCGTTGGCGTCCGCATTGCTGGGCACGGTAAAGCTCAGGGAAGAACTGCTGGAGGCCGCCCCCAGCGACGCCGTCCACCCGGCAAACTTCCAGCCTGCATCGGGTACGGCTTTCACGGTGGAGCAGGTGCCGCCCTTTTTCACTTTCTGGCTGGTGGAACCGCTGATGCTGCCGCCGGATGTGGCCACAAATTCCACCGGCACTTTAGCGCCGCGCACGGCGATCGGATCCGAGGAGATTAACCCCAGCGGTACGCCGTCCGGCTCCGGGATGGCGGCTGTGCTTTCGGGGCGGCGGTCCTGCGTGACGTAAGCGTGGGTGCGCACATAAGTAAAATAGGCAGTGACAGCCTCTTTGGAAAGATGCACCCCGTCCGAAAGGGTATAGTCCTTTTTAGCCCAGCCGGTGGCGTCATCCCGCAGCACTTCGGCGGTGTTCAAAAATTTGTAGCCGTCCTCCTCGCACATTGTTACAAGAGCGGCGTTGTAGGCATCTACCTGGGTCATGGTCAGGTTGGTGTTGTCCCGCTGCTGGTCCAGCGGGGGAATGGCGCTGACGATAATATCCGCATAGGGCCATGCTTTGGTGATGGCGGCCAGCCCCTCCCGGTACTGTGCGATGAATTTGGTGGCATCCGTGGAGCTGCCCCCAAGGTTGTTGGAGCCGAAACCAATGATAATGCGTTTGGGCTGCAACTTGGCAACGGCATCCGGAATGGTGTACAGGGTGCTGTCCCCCTTGAACTTTTCGCATTTCAGGGTGGTGATGGAACCGGCCCCCATGCTGACCACGCCAATGTTGTTTTTCAGCGTGGAAAACGCCGTTCCGGTGTCATCGGCGTACATGGTGTAGCGCACGGTGTTGGAATCCCCAATGAACAGGGTGTCGTCCACATAACTGCGCCCGGCATCTGCTGTCTGCGGCAGAATAGTGGGCACGGTGGTATCTGTTGGGGCGGGGGTGGCGGAGGCCTGAACAACGGCGGCAGTTGGGGCAACCGTGGCGGATGCTTCCGGCGTAGCGGTATGATCGGGCAGAACATCCTGCGGCTTGCTGCAGGCACACAGCGCAGCACACAGCGCCGCTGCAGCCAAAATTTTACCCCAATTCGGGCATTTCATGCGCTCATCTCCTTTTTAATATTCTTTTATGATACACCGAACCAAGCACCACTGTAAAGCGCTGAGTTGTAAAAAATGCGGCTAAAAAATGTGGCTATAGCATCGGCGGCATACAATAACTGGTTGTTATATAAGAAAAAAGGTTGTAAAGAGTAAGGGGATATGATATAATATTGTAAAATGATGATGAAAAGAGAGGAACCTTTTATGGCCTCCAATCCCGAATTTGTTCAGTATATTGCGGACCAGCTTGCCCCAGCCGGGCAGGTGACCTACCACAAAATGTTTGGCGATTATGGCGTGTATCTGGACGGCAAAATGTTTGCCCTGGTGTGCGATGACCAGCTGTTTATCAAAATTACCAAAGAGGGGGCAGCCCTTGCTCCGCAGCTGCCCAAAGCCCCGCCGTATGATGGTGCAAAAGATTATTTTCTGTACGAGGATGTGGATGACCGGGAACACATGATTGCATTTGTGCAGGCCACCTGCCGCGAACTGCCCATGCCAAAGCCCAAAAAGAAGAAAGGAGCGACCTGACCGATGCCGTTTGACTATAAAAAGGAGTATAAGGAATTTTATCTCCCGCCCCAAAAGCCGCAGCTGCTGGAAGTGCCGCCCATGAACTATGTGGCGGTGCGCGGCCATGGTGACCCCAACGCGCAGGATGGAGAATATCAGGCGGCCATTGGTATGCTGTATGCGGTTGCCTTTACCATAAAAATGAGCTACAAAGGTACCCACCAGATCCCCGGCTATTTTGAATATGTGGTGCCGCCGCTGGAGGGCCTTTGGTGGCAGGAGGGGCAAAGCCGGGTCGATTACGCCCATAAGGAAACATTCTCTTGGATCGCCATGATTCGCCTGCCGGAGTTTGTAACCAAACAGGAGTTCGATTGGGCCGTGGCCGAAGCTGCCGCCAAGAAAAAGCTGGATCTCAGCAAAGTGGAGTACTTTACTTATGATGAGGGCCTGTGCGTGCAGTGCATGCACCTTGGCAACTATGATACCGAGCCCGCAACGCTCAACGCAATGGAGCAGTTTGCGGCGGAGCGGCACTATAAAATTGACTGCACCTCCGCTCGCCTGCACCACGAAATTTACCTCAGCGATCCCCGCCGCACTGCCCCGGAAAAATGCAAGACCGTTATCCGGGAACCGGTCTGCAAGGTGGAGTAAAGATCACCGGAAAGAGAACAAAATCAAAATAAAGGCTGCCGTACCACCTGATCAATACAGGGGGAGGGCAGTCTTTTGCAGTTACCGTGAAAAAACCGGCAAATATCAGCGCAGAGCTGCTGACCAGCGTGACGGAGAATGCCAGAGTGAAGGCGGAGATTCTATGCAAGGCGTCTGGTAATGCGTTGGAGCAGTTGCTCAATATCGACTATAACCGGGGCAAACTCAATGTGTTTTCCGGAACGAGCTGCGATGTAGAAGGCGGCATCCAGCCTTTTATGGCGATGAGCAGGTGCACCGCATTTAAAATCGAGCCGGACGATATTGACGAGCTGAAAGAAAAGATGGACGCGGTATGGCAGTTGCTATCCTCCTTCTGCCAGGGGTGTGCAGCAGTATCCTCCGGCTTGTTTGATTCTTGCGAAAGTCTTTTGTTTTCGGTCAAAAAAAGAAGGAACTAAGCCAGAATGCCTTGGTTTTCAAGGCCTTTCTGATTTAGTCCTATGATCTCACAATAATTTTCGCGATAATGATTTTCTCTTAAAGTAAAGCACCAAAAAAGCCGTTTTAAATCCACAAGTGTGTACCGCACAACAAAAATACCGCAGATACAAACGTACCTGCGGTATTTTTTATGGTGGACTCGAAGGGGATCGAACCCTCGACCTCTCGGATGCGAACCGAACGCTCTCCCAACAGTCTCGCTTTTGTGCACACCTTATGCACCGTGAGAAAAGAAAAATCAACGTATATTCGTCCATATAAAACGACTTGCCATCCCAACTGCCTTTCTTGGTCGCAAGTATGGTTTCCAATCCGCTGATTTTCAAAAGAAAGTGATTTGGGATGCAATATGGTTGGCGGACAAGTGAGCTACAGGCCCTTGAGATATAGCTCACATGGGGTTCAGATGTATCGCATCTCAATTTACAATAAAATACGATGTACCGTAAAAGCGCAACTTTCACTCGAAAAGAATGGAAGCTGCGTTTTGTTCTAATTAGAGAATTGTCGTTACGAATTGACAATCTTACAGATAAAGGATAGACTAAAAGATAGGGACACGTCATTTTAGTCAACCAGATAGTACAAATGTCAGGAGAGTTAGTCATGCAGATGAATCTTTCAAAAATTTTAAGAAAACTTCTTTGGCACAAAAAGATTCATCTAACAGATGGTGGCACATGGGAGAGAGATCTATACGTATTGCTTAATAGCAAGAGTACTGGAAACTATAAGTACTGCTATGTGGATCAGTTTGTCCTTTTAGATAGAAAAACCGGTATAGCATGGAACTATTTCACTCACGTTCATTTTTCAAAAAAGTATAAAGCTGAAGAAGATTCAACGCCATACCAAGATTGCCGGTTGAAAACAACCATCAACAAGAATCGAGGATTAATACTGTTTGCTTCACATTACATAATGACAAAAGAAAATTTTTGGCATTGTGTTCATGCTACAATAAATTCCAATGTTTGGGACTATAAAGATGCTTATATAAAAGAAGGCCAAAAAGTTGATGACCCATTTGTTTCTTCTATAAAATATGTTGCAGAAAACGGACCTGCTGGATGTATTTATCGGAGTTCAATTCCTGTTGAAGAATCTCTGTATGGATCAAATTTTATGGGTAGCTACTATATTTTTGAAATATATGCACGAAAGAAGAACCTGAAAGAGATTTTAACAGATAGTGATATACAGAAAATTCAGAAGGAAATAGACAAACGAGGTCTTACCTATCAATTGGTGGACTTAAATGATCGCATTGGAAATATTGTCTGTAAATTTGAAAATGAAACTCTTAAAGTTAAACCAATTCGTTTGGGAGAAAACGGTATAACACACCAGTTCGAGTTAGCTAAAGATGTTAAATGCAGAGTTAAATTGCACTTTCATGTCGAACAAGAGCACGATCAATTAGTGTATACCTATTATGACAAAAATATTGTCCTAAAACCGGGCGTTCCACGTATAGTTGCAGAAGCAGACGACAGCCAATGTAGAACGACAATAACTGCAACAGACAGTCGAACGAATCTAATCATGTTTAGATATACAACAGATCAATCTGTTTTTTCAAATTATCGTGCACAAATTTCATATCCTCTTGTATGTATTCCAGCCCATCGTGATTGGCGTAGAATTGTTTTTAATGGTGAAGACATTTTGATTCCACTAAATGACGTGCAATGGTTTGGATCAATCGATGTTTATGATGAGATGATGGAAGCTGGTAGACGTCAGCAAAGATGGGAAGATGTTTTCTTTCAAGCCCAAAAGTATCTTAATGTATACTATAAAAATCAGCACAATGAGGCACTTGTGGATATACGAGAGATCATTAATGACCCCCGTCTGATTTGGGATTTACAAGAAATTTGTATCATTGATCCATACTTGTCATCAAAAGATATTCTTGACACAGTTGTTTTTTGCGAAAAAAGAGACATTCATATTCATTGTTTGACAGATTTACATACAATCGTCAAAAACAAAGAGGCATCTGGAGAAATTTTAGAAAATGAAGCCTCAGAAAGTAGCAAGTTTGAAAGTGCAAAAATCAAATTCAGACAATTATTAGAAGCTGCACTTCCAACGGATTGCGATATTGACTTATCATTTAGGACGGTATATAGCGATTATGGAAGCAGATTTCACGATAGATACTTGATTCTAAAATATAAGGTTAACAAAACACGCGTTTGGTCGCTCGGAACATCAGTTAACTCAATCGGAAAAAGCCACCATATTATTCAAATTGTTGAAGCTCCTACATTGATCGAAAGTTTCTTTGATAAAGTGTGGCATGAAACTGATTTTCAAGTATGCAAGATATATGAGAGTACGGACTATAAATAAGTAAAACTATCATTAACCAAGAAATCGATAAGAGGACACTTTTATGAATGGAAAGCACAATACTTCCGCTCAACACAAGAGCAACCTCCGCAATGTATATGGCACCTTTGCCATTGAGGGTATAACCATCAGCAAAGATACACGCAACAACCTTGATCGCATTGGCAGCGGTCAGGCCAGCTATCAGCAGGTTGTGAATGAACTGCGCGCAAAGTACGCGAAGAAGGGCTGATTATGTTCACGAAGTATGATGTCTACACCACAGTGCAGTCCATGTACTGCTACCCGGATACGGATGTTCTGATCAACAAGCTGGACATCCGTGACAAAGCAGAACTCAAACAGGCCGAAGAAGAATTTACTGCAGTCAAGCAGATGGCTCTGTTGCAGGAGCCAATCAAGGGACGTTTTACCAAAACTCACCTGTTTCGGATTCATCGTTTCCTTTTTGAAGATGTGTACCCCTTTGCAGGACATATCCGCAAGGAACAAATCAGCAAGGGCGACACGATGTTCTACCCGCCAGACCTGATTGACCGAGAACTGGAGCGTGTGTTCAAAAACATTCACTCCAAGAAGCTGCTTGCCGAGCAAGATGAAGAAAAGCAGATTCAAAATCTGTCGCAGACGATGGCCGAACTGAACATCATCCATCCATTCCGTGAGGGAAACGGCCGCTGCATCCGTGAGTTGATTCGCTGCATGGCACTAGAATATGGTCTGCACATCAACTGGGGCAACACTGACCGAGAGACTTTGATCAACGCTGCAATTGCTGCCGTAGACGATGATATGGCGTTCTGCGATGTTCTAAAGCAGTGCATTGAATCGCCGAATTAGCATGCAATAACCGCGAAGCGCAACTTCTATTCATCAGAATAGGAGCTGCGCTTTTTTTATACAACTGTTATTTGTCCAAGAAAATCGACCATCCTACATGGAACATTCAAAATTTCAGATGTACTTTTTTATTGGAAATGGTATACTTGATTCAAGATATACCCTGCTATCAGTCGTTTGCTCAAAAGGCTAGGACTACAGTTGATTTTCAATTGGTACGAAATTTTTAGTGAGAGGATGTTGTAGGATGGAGCGGCCTCTGTATATAAATTGGCTTGTCAACGAGGAAGGAGTGACCTTTGAAGATGGTGTTGCTTTAAAGTGCTATAAACTTTCCTATGAAACCGATGAAGCGGTCTTTGACGACTGGGCACTTCATATTAGAAAACATTATGTTGAAGACGATGAACTGACAGATGACAGTGTTGCAACAGGATTATCTATAGAAGATTATCTACGCGAATATATTATTCCGCAAAGGCAAGAAACATTTGGTCCAACTGCACGTTCAAATGATATTAGCGAAATTTTATTTGCAGATTTATTTGAGTTTGTTCTAAATTATGAAGTACCTCGATGCAAACAATATAACCGGTCAGGAAAAAACGAGTCTGAGCACGGAACCGATATAATCGCGTATAAATTCCATAGTAAAGAAAAAACTCCTGCCAAAGAAGATGAGCTGATTGCAATAGAGGTAAAAGCACGCCTGTCGTCAAAAGAAATATGTAAAACTATTCAAGAGGCTGCTACTGATTCTAAAAAAGATGAACACCGAGTTGCTCATACATTAAATTACTATAGAAAAAAGCTCCGTAATATGGGAAAATTCGATGAATCAAACTGCGTTGAACGTTTTCAAAAAAAGACGGAATCGCCCTATAAAATCTCTTATGTTGGAGCTGCCATCTCAAGTCAGCCAGAGATTGAAAATAAAGTAATAGCTGGGATTAAGGGAAATGATTTGCAATTAAAAGTTAATCAGTCCATTTTTTATGTACATGGCGCCGATTTGATGAATTTGGCCCACCAAATCTTTGAGAGGTGTACAAAATGATTTTTGGAACGAATTCCAACTATATGCTTAAATATCAAAAGGCAAAAGCGAAGCTGGTAGAATATGATATTTCACAAAAAGACTATCCCAAATTTCCGCTAAACTCAAATGAACTTTCCTATCCTGTCATATATATCCTTTCTCGATATGCAGAGAGCATTATAGAAAATGATGAAACTGGGAAGGCAGAATTCGCACCCTATATGGTGAAGGCTTCTCAATACTTTGATGCCTCCGTTGGAGCTAATGATAGAACAGCATACGATACGGACTTTTTATTGTCCGGTGCAGCAGCCTATTTCTTATCCAATGATTTTGGTAGTTCCAAAGTATTATGTGCGGCCCTTTTCGAAAAAATAAAAGATACGCCCACTATGGGTACATCTCAAATAATACTTAGAAATCTATTAGGGTATCTCCTCTTGGATAAGGTTTTCCCTATAAGTTCTGATACCTTTGGCGGTGAAGAACTCTGCCGGGCATTACTATTCTACTACACCAATGGAGAAGGCTTGCCTAACATAGAACAGGCGATTCAGAAATATCGAACTGCAATTTATAAAAACAATGATCCTATGGAGATATACTATGTCGATATACTCCTTGCAGTAATTACGATAGCGTTATCAAAAGCCGCATGGAAACTGATTCCTCAATATTCAAAATTGGAACCCGGACAATGGGAAGAGTATTTAAAAAGCTCAAAATCTCCTAAAATGTTGTGGCCTGCACAGCAGCTTATAGGAAAGAAAAATGTGTTAAGCGGAGAAAATGCAATCGTTCAGCTTCCAACAGGCGTTGGGAAAACCAAAAGTATAGAACTAATCATTCGGTCATCCTTTCTCTCGAACCGAACGGCTACTGCTATTATTGTTGCACCACTTCGTGCTTTATGTAACGAGATTGCAAGCGATATGACTTCAGCTTTTGGAGAGAGTGTTTTAATAAACCAATTTTCAGATATTCTGGAAAATGATTTTTTCGTGGATTTTACTTTGAAAGCGACAATACTAATTTGTACGCCAGAAAAGCTCAGCTATATTATCCATCATCAAGTTGAGTTTTTAGATGAAATCGGTTTGTATATATTTGATGAGAGTCATATGTTCGATGATGGAAGACGTGGAACAGCTTATGAGCTGTTGATTTCTGAAATTCGAAAACACATAAATACAGAAAAACAAATTGTGCTTCTTTCTGCGGTGCTTTCAAACGCCGAGCAAATTAAGCAATGGCTTTTTAATGAAAATGGAACCTTGGCTTCTGATCCGGCAATTAAAACAACACCTAAAAGCATCGGATTTTCTTCACAAACACGAGATATTCATTACTACTCAGAAGATCCTGAACGTGAAGATTTCTATGTTCCACGCAGCATAGAAGTCAATTTGCTAAAAAAACTTGGAAAAGAAAGAAAAAAGCGTTATTTTCCGAAGTTGACAGATCCCAAGGATATTGCAATATATTATGCAAATAAACTTTGCAAAAATGGTGGTGCTGCAATTTTTGCCAATCGAACTCGAAGTGTACAAACCATAATTCAGCAAATTATTGACCTTGATAGTCGAGAATATGATCTTTCTGGAATTCAGAAGTATAGCAACACATTGGAAATGAGTCGTATTGCCAAGTTAATGGCCGATTATTACGGTTGTGATCATCCATATACAAAAGCTTGCAATTTGGGTGTTGCACCACACTATTCAAATCTTCCGAATGGTTTGCGCCTTGCTATTGAATACGCATTTCGTAAGAAAGACCTGCACCTTGTGATATGTACATCTACACTTGCTCAAGGAGTGAACATTCCCATAAAGTACCTTTTTATGACTAGTTTCATGCTTGATCAAAATAGTATGAAAATTCGAAATTTTCAAAATTTAATGGGAAGGACAGCACGTTCGGGAATGTACACGGAAGGAAGTGTTATTGTTACAGATTCAAAGCTATTTGACAACAAGAACAATCGAAGAAACGGAGGATTTTACAAATGGGAAAACTGCGTCAAAATGTTTGACAGTCACGCAGCAGAACCATGCGAAAGCTCTATTTTATGGCTTGTCCAAGATATTGAAATCAATCATGATGACCATGTAAAAGGCGTATATATTGCTAACTATATTATCAACAATTATAGCCATTGGGATTGCTTTGAATCGTGCTACGAAAAAATTCTGCAAACATATGAACGGAAAAAACAGACGCCGATGAACCAAAAAAGTGTTGCTGTACTTAAGACTGCTCTAACGATTCGGCAGCATGTCGTAGAGACAATCGAAAATCATCTATGCTTTGTCCTTTCTAATGATGAAGGTTCCGATGCGCAGGTTGTGGCATTAGAACTTTGTAAAGAGACTCTCGCTTATTTTATGGCCAACGATGCAGAAAAAACGTTGTTGGAAAAAATATTTGATGTCATTGCACAAAAGGCAAAGACAGTTGATCGTGTGAAGATCAAACGATACTCCAAAAGTATGCTTGGAATAGATGATGCTTTAATAATTGAAGCATGGCTAGCAGAAACTCAATTCATGGAGCAGCAACTTTCAGATTCAGAAATTTTTGAAATGTTGTTATCCTTTTTTATCGATACTCATAAAATTGGTAGAACAGAAGAATATTTTCCGGATATTTGTCGAATGTGGCTTGATGGATACTCCTTTATAGCAATGCAAAAAGCGACTGGACTTTTGATATCGGACATTGAGAGCCTGTGCAGCAAGCTCGTTTCCTATGAATTCAGCTTTTTTATAGGAAATATCATTGATGTGATTGATACTGACGATGATGAAAACAGAGCACTTCTTGTATCAAAGTTACTTCTTTTACAAAGGAAATTAAAATATGGAGTATGTTCAGAGACGGCCATCTCAATCTGTGAAAAAGTATTTAATGATCGTCTTTTGGCTAATTCTATTGCAGAACAAATTGGAGCGGAGTCGATTGACACCAATCATATCATCGATGCTTTAAAAATGTGCAAAGAAAAAATATTAGGATTTCTATCTGTGTATCCAACATATTTCTCAGTGAGAATCAACTGGATTTGTAAATAATAAAATTATTATTGCGGGCATCCATAAAAATGGCTGTCCGCAATTTTTATATGTAAAATCAAAAGGAGGATGCTAATGGATAAAGACTTTATGCTGAACTACTACGACAAAATGGTACGTCCAATATGGACGGAGCTGATGAAGACATCTCGCTATCAGCGAGTTGCCTGCGAGCGTGACAAAATTGAACGTGAGTTCTGGAGGCTGCTGGATGAAAAGCTGGGGCGGAAGTATCTTGAACTGGATGATGCACTGTTCCGGGTGATGGATGACATCGCGGAAGCCATGTATATGAAAGGTGCCGCAGACCGTGAGATGATGATTCGTTAATACCATGAATTACGACTACTTCTACGGTCAGTCGGGCGAATTGTTCTCCTACTTCCGCATCCCGAAAGCACTGTTCCAAGACCACCGCTTCCGGCAGCTTTCCACCGATGCCCGGACACTGTACGGCATCCTGCTGGACCGCATGAGCCTGTCTGCAAAGAACGGCTGGCTGGACGAGCAAGGGCGGGTGTATATCATCTACACCGTCCGGGAGGTGCAGGAGTCCCTCTGCTGCGCCGAGCATAAAGCGGTCAAGCTGCTCCGGGAACTGGAGGACATCGACCTCATCGAGCGCAAACGCCGTGGTCTGGGCAGACCCAGCCTGATCTACGTCAAGGACTTTTCCTCCGGCTTGCCCAAAGCGCAAGTACAGAATTGCCCAAACAGCAATTCTGGTGCTGCTGAAAGCGCAA
>OGXA01001109.1_pt1 | contig 22955 bp, 24 predicted proteins | sample 1576171 | NCBI WGS metagenome assembly OGXA01 (sample SAMEA3541587, study PRJEB24748) | human gut metagenome | biome: human gut; feature: human-associated habitat; material: faeces | place: China | collected 2012 | reverse complement strand
TAGTGAGTACGATGATTACAAACCCCGACAACGATTTCTGTTCGGTAGACACTGCCGATGCCAATAGGCTGAAAGCATACATCGACAACGGCGGTCGAGAGAACTATCGCAACCTGCTCAGCTACGTGCGCAAGCATATCGACAAGAAGATAATCTATGCTCCCGAAGCAGGAAAGGTGGTGGAACGCATCTACGGACTGATTTACCACGCCGACCCAGACCGCCCCGACGACGAGGACAAGCAGTTCAATTCCGAATACAACAAGTTCCTCAAGGAAAAGGGACTTTGGAAAGACAATGCCCCTGCCGTCATCATCACAGGCTCTATGGGTGAGCCGAAAGAACTGATTGCCGAACTGGAGAAAACGGGCAATGTGGTCTATCCGGTCAATTCCGTTCAGAAGTTTGTAGAGAACCAACACGCCGACAGCGTCAATGTTTCGGCTATCATCAATATGGCACACGGTCGCTTGGGCGACGCTTTCGTAGACTATCTGAAGCGTGTCAATGTGCCTTTCTTCGCTCCGCTGAACGTGAACAGGCTGGAGAAGAAGTGGGAGAGCGACAACATGGGTATGAACGGAGGCTTCCTTTCGCAGAGCGTAGTTACACCCGAAATCGACGGAGCTTTGCGTCCGTTCGCTCTTTTCGCCCATTATGTAGGCAAAGACGACTTGGAATACGTTGCTGCTATGCCCGAAAGGCTCGGCACGTTCGTACAAACTGTGAACAACTACATAGGCTTGAAGCACAAGCCAAACAGTCAGAAGCGTGTCGCTATCTACTATTATAAAGGACCAGGGCAGAACGCAATGACTGCAGGCGGTATGGAAGTAGGACCTTCGCTCTACAATCTGCTGTTGCGTTTGAAGCAGGAAGGCTACAACGTAGCGGGCTTGCCCGACTCGGCGGAAGGACTTATGCAAGCCATTCAACGTCAGGGCGCGGTGTTCAACCTTTACGCCAAGGGTGCTTTCGACGACTTTATGAAGAACGGAAAGCCTGCCCTCGTCAGCAAGAACGACTACGACAGTTGGGTGAAAAAGACCCTCCGACCAGAGAAATACCAAGAAGTGGTGAAGGCAAACGGCGAGTTCCCAGGCGAGTTTATGGCAACTCCCGACGGCAAACTTGCTGTGGCACGTGTGTCGCCCGCGCGCTCGTGCGCGATCCGGAAATTCTCATTCTGGACGACAGCGCCTCTGCGCTGGACTACGCGACGGATGCGCGTCTGCGCAAGGCCATCCGCGCCCACGACGCGAATGTCACCGTGTTCCTCGTGTCGCAGCGCGCGGCCTCCATCCAGTATGCCGATCAGATCCTCGTGCTGGATGACGGCGCGCTTGTCGGGCAGGGCACGCATGCTGAGCTGCTCGAATCGTGCCCGGTCTATCAGGAGATCTACTATTCCCAGTTCCCGAAGGAGGCGCAGAACGCATGAAAAAGAAAAATACCATGCGCAAGCTGCTGCGCTATCTGAAAAAATACTGGCTGCTGCTGATCCTGTCGCTGCTGTTTGCGGCGCTGACCGTAGCCATGACACTGTATCTGCCGATCCTCATCGGGCAGGCAGTCGACCTCATCGTAGCACCGGGAAAGGTGGAATTCTCCGCCATTGCCAGTCTGCTGCTCAAAATGGGCATCCTCATCGGCGCAACGGCGCTGTCGCAGTGGATCATGAACGCCTGCAACAACCGCATCACCTACCGCACCGTGCGCGATATCCGCAGCGATGCCTTTGCGCGGCTGGAGATCCTTCCCCTGCGCTACATCGATGCGCACAGCTACGGCGAGATCGTCAGCCGCATGATTGCGGATGTCGACCAGTTCGCAGACGGCCTGCTCATGGGCTTCACGCAGTTCTTTACGGGCGTGCTCACCATCGTCGGCACGCTGCTGTTCATGCTGTGGATGAATCCTGTTATCACGCTCGTCGTTGTGGTCATCACGCCGGTGTCGCTGTTCGTTGCGAGCTTTATCGCCCGCAAGACCTACGCCATGTTCAAGGAGCAGTCCACCGCCCGCGGCGAGCAGACCGGCATCATCGACGAGATGGTCGGCAATCAGAAGGTCGTGCAGGCCTTCGGCTATCAGGAACGCGCACAGGACCGCTTTGACGAGGTCAACGAGCGGCTGCGCAAGTGCTCGCTGCGCGCCATTTTCTTCTCGTCCATCACGAATCCGTCCACGCGCTTTGTCAACTCGCTCGTCTATGCGGGCGTCTGCGTGGCGGGCGCGCTCAGCGCCGTGCACGGCGGCATCTCCGTCGGCCAGCTGACAAGCTTCCTCAGCTATGCCAACCAGTATACGAAGCCCTTCAACGAAATTTCCGGCGTGGTAACGGAGCTGCAGAATGCGCTGGCCTGCGCCGACCGCATCTTCGAGCTCATCGAGGAAACGCCGCAGACCCCGGAGCCCGCCGATGCGAAGACGCTCACGGACCCCGACGGCAGCGTTGCGCTGGAGGACGTCTCGTTCTCCTATGTCCCGGAGCAGCACCTGATCGAGCATTTTGATCTTGCCGCGAAGCCCGGTCAGCGCATTGCCATCGTCGGCCCGACCGGCTGCGGCAAGACGACGATCATCAATCTGCTCATGCGCTTCTACGATGTTGACAGCGGCTGCATCCGCGTGAGCGGCGAGGATATCCGCGATTTGACGCGCGGCAGCCTGCGCACGTCCTACGGCATGGTGCTGCAGGACACCTGGCTCAAGACCGGTACCATCCGCGAGAATATCGTCATGGGCAAACCGGACGCAACGGAAGAGGAGGTCATCGCTGCGGCTAAGGCCTCGCATGCGCACGGCTTCATTCGCCGCCTGCCGCAGGGCTATGACACGCCGATCACGGAGGACGGCGGCGGCCTGTCCCAGGGGCAGAAGCAGCTGCTGTGCATCACGCGCGTCATGCTCTGCCTGCCTCCGATGCTCATCCTCGACGAGGCGACGTCCTCCATCGACACGCGCACGGAGATCAAAATTCAGGAGGCCTTCAACCGTCTGATGCAGGGCCGCACGAGCTTCATCGTCGCCCATCGCCTCTCGACCATCCGCGAGGCGGACGTCATTCTGGTGATGAAGGACGGCCACATCATCGAGCAGGGCAACCACAGGACCCTGCTGGAGAAAAACGGCTTCTATGCCGAGCTGTACCGCAGCCAGTTCGATATTTGAAAAAACCCTGCCCGGCGGGAGCGGATGCTCCCGCCGGGCAATTTTTATGCCTCGATCGCCGGATTGTAGAGATATACGTTCCTGCGGTCGAGGTGCTCGCGCAGCTTCTCGATCGCCTCGCCGAAGCGCTGGAAATGCACGACCTCCCGCGCGCGGAGGAAGCGGATGACGTCGTTCACATCCGGATCGTCCGACAGGCGCAGAATGTTGTCATACGTCGAGCGGGCCTTCTGCTCGGCCGCAAGGTTCTCGCACAAATCGCTGATGGGGTCGCCCATGACCTGCATCGTTGCGGCTGACCAGGGCGTGCCGGAGGCCGCCTGCGGATAGACGCCAGCTGTGTGATCGACGAAATACGGCGCAAAGGAGCTCTCCTGCTGCTGCTCTTCCGTCAGGTTCCGCGTGAGCTGGTGGACGATCGTGCCGACCATCTCCAGATGCCCGAGCTCCTCCGTGCCGATATCCGTCAGCAGGCCGCGCTGCTCGTCAAACGGCATGGAATAGCGCTGGGACAGATACCGAAGCGCCGCGCCAAGCTCGCCGTTCGGGCCGCCGTACTGCGAGATGATGATGCTCGCGAGCTTCGGGTTCGTGTTTTTGATCCGCACCGGATACTGCAGCTTCTTTTCATAGACAAACATCGTCAGCCCTCCCCGTCGTTTGCAGCGTACTGCCACGGCCACGGGCCGCGCAGCCAGTCATAACCGGACTCGCCCACGGCGCTGCGCTGGACGATGGGGCCGTTCTCGGCCTCCCAGGCGGCTGCCGCCTGCGCATAAAGCCCAGAATAGGAGCGGAACAGCTCCGCCGCTCTGGCATCGCCGGGATGCGTGTCGAGGTATTCGCCAAGCTCCACCACGGCGAAGCCCAGCGCCTGCAGGTCGCGCTGCAGCGTACCGCTTAGCTCGCCACTGTTCTCCTGTCCGCGCAGCGGAAGGTCCAGTCCCGGAAACAGGGTACCGCGCACGGCCCCGACCGCCGCTGCATAGACGGGCGGATCATCCCTCTGGAACGGGACAAAGGGATTTGCCAGCGGCGCGCAGGCAGGGAGCATGCCGCAGGCGGCATCCTGCTGTTCCGTGCGCTCCGGCTGCGGCGCTTCCTGCGCGGCCTCCTGCCGCGCCTCGCGGAGCGCCGCTTCGATCATGGGTTGCGTTCTGAATTCCAAATATGATTCCTCCTTTATTTCGCGCTCATCCCATGGTATGCCGCGCTCGTTCGGCACGTTCCTACACTTTGGGCAACACCGCATAATTCACCTTTGGCCTTCGCCGGACATTTTTCGCCGAATGCTCTTGCTGAATTGTGCGGTGCCGCCCCAAATGTTGACAAATCAATAAGTTTGTGCTATACTCTGCAGACAAGTTGATAAATCAACATATCGAAATGGAGGAACACCATGGTAGAACGCTATGGGGTCTTTACGCAGCGCATCGCGCGCATCAGCCGCTGCATCCGCCGCCTGAAGGCGGAGGAAATGGCGCGCTTCGGTCTGAAGGGCCCACATGTCTCGTGCCTGTACTATCTCGGGCTGGACGGCCCCCTGACGGCGGCGGAGCTTTCCGAGCGCTGCGATGAGGACAAGGCCGCCGTCTCGCGGACACTGGAATTTCTGATGAAAAACGGCTATGTGACCACGGAGGCCGCATCGCGCCGCTACCGCAGTCCCCTGTATCTGACGGACCGGGGGCGCGAGGTCTTCGCCGCCCTGCAGGCACGCATTGCCTCGATGGAGGACGCTGCCAGCATGGGCCTGACAGAGGAGCAGCGGAGCAAAATGTATGCCGCACTGGAATTGATCTGCGGCAATCTGGAGCGGCTGTGCGCCGCAGAACAGGAGGATACCCTATGAAACCCGTCCGCATTCTTGTCGACTCGACCGTCGATCTGCCGGAGCGCTGCCGCGCACAGGTGCGCGCCGTTCCGCTGACGGTGCATTTTGGAGATGAAGAGCTTATTGATGGCGTTACCATCGACCGCAGGCGTTTTTATGAGCGGCTGATCGAGTCCGACGTGCTGCCCACGACGAGTCAGGCCACTCCGGCGGCCTTTGCCAAAGAATTTGAGGCCGTCCGGCAGGCCGGAGAGAGCGCTGTAGTCATCACCATCTCTGCTGAGCTGTCCGGGACCTATCAGAGCGCCTGCATCGCCGCGGCAGACTATGAGGATATCTATGTTGTTGACAGCCGCAGCGCCGCCATCGGATCCGGCATTCTGGCAGAGCTGGCGCTGGAATGGGCGGCGGACGGCATAGCCGCCGCCGAGCTTGCCGGGCTGCTGACGAAAAAGCGGGACGACATCTGCCTGCTCGGCCTGCTCGATACGCTGGAGTATCTCCGCCGCGGCGGGCGCATCTCACGCACGGCGGCGCTCGCGGGCGGGCTGCTCGGCATCAAGCCGGTCGTTACGCTGGAAAACGGGGCCGTGACCATGATCGGCAAGGCGCGCGGCTCGAAGCAGGGCAACAACCTGCTTGTGCAGAAGGTACGCGAGAGCGGCGGCATCGACTTTTCCCTGCCGATCCTGCTCGGCTACACCGGCCTGAGCGATGCCCTGCTGCAGAAATATGTGGCGGACAGCGCGGCGCTCTGGCGCGATCACTGCGGCAGTCTGGAGCAGACGCTGCTGTGCAGTGTGATCGGCACACATACGGGGCCGGGTGTCGTAGCGGTCGCGTTCTTCAAGAACGGTGTTTGAGTGCAGTCAATTTATAACAAACTGACATGCTTTTGTACAATTGACGTCAATACGGCGTATGTAAAATTTGAAACGTTTCATGCAGTTTGGTTTTGGGCAGGCTACATGGAATTATTTCAAAATATTTTGCAAAATCCTGTTTACAAACGGAACATAGTATGATATATTGAGCATGTAAGCAGGAATCATGGATTCTTCCACACAGAGCTGAATTTCCTGTTACAGGAATCGGCCGTTGGCAGGCGGCTGAAATTTAAAAAGAAAGTTGGGAAAGTTATGCCTCAGTTTGTACAGTCCGAACAGCAGCGTGAACTGATCAGTTCTCTCGTCCAGGAGCTTCCCGCCTACCGCAAGAAGATGCGGATGTCTCAGGCAGAGCTCGGTGATGCCGTCGGCAAGAGCCGTCAGAAGATCTCCGAGATGGAGCGCGGCTCTGCTCCCCTCGGTTGGGATACCTATCTGGCTATCCTCATGGTCCTGGGCGCTCATGGCGTTCTGGAGCCGCGCGGCCGTGATGCCGAGCGTCTTGCCGCTACCGGTCGCCTCATCGGTGGTCGCATCCGCTTCTGATTTCTGAAAACGGGATAGAACGCAAATGCATGTAAAGGTCCGCTGTTATGCCTGACAGCGGACCTTTTTGCAGCCTGAACGGGGCTGCACCATTCGCAGCGAAAAAATTTTTCGCATTCCTGTAAGATTTTCTCTCCGGCGCGGTCTTATTGGCAGAAAGGAGGTGGCGCCGTGTCAGAGCTTGCGGAGATCTACCGCATTTATTTTGATGATGTCTACCGCTATCTGCTTGCCCTTTCTCACGATGCCCAGCTTGCCGAAGAGCTGACGAGCGAAACATTCTGCCGCGCTATGCGCGCGCTTCCCGGCTTTCGCGGGGCCTGCGATATCCGCGTCTGGCTCTGCCAGATCGCGAAGAACTGCTTCTATACCGAGCAGAAGCGCATGGGCCGCATCGAGCTGCTGGATGACGGGAAAATGGAAGCACTCCCCGCTTCCGCCCCGAGTCTGGAGGAGCAGCTCACGGACCGGGACGATGCCGCACGCATCCGGGCCGCGCTCCACAGCGCGCCGGAGCCGTATAAGGAGGTCTTCCTCTGGCGGGCGCTCGGCGGTCTGAGCTTCAGGACCATTGGGCAGCTTTTCGGCAAATCGGAAAACTGGGCGTGCGTGACCTATCATCGCGCCAAAACCATCATCCGAAAAAACATGGAGGGATCAACATGAATCAGGAATGCAGCATTGTGCGGGACCTTCTCCCGCTGTATGCCGAGCGGCTTACGAGTCCGGAGACCGCTGCCTTTGTAGAAAAGCACCTGCGCACCTGCGCGGACTGCCGCGCCGCCCTGCAGGAGACACAGGCCCCGCCTGCCCTGCAGCCTGCTCCGGACGCCGCGCCCCTGCAGCATTTGCAGAAAAGGCTGGCGCGCAAGCGCCTGCAAATCATCGTGATGACGGCTCTGTTTGTCCTGACGGCCGTGATATCCGCAGCCGGCATTTTGAATGCTCCGATCTATTTCCCCTATACGGACGATCTTGTGCAGGTGACGGAGGATGCGGGGGCGCTGGAGCTTACGTTCCGTGCTGATGTCGCCAACGTCTCGACGGAGCGCTTTGTCGATCCGGACGATCCGTTGCGCGAGATCTGCCTTGTGGAGGCCTGGTCGACGCTCTGGGAGCGCTGGTTCTCCGGCCCGCATACACAGGCCGCCCGGCTCGAGGCGGAGGGCGGTAAGCCGCTCACCGTTCTCTATAGCGAAAACGACGGCACGGAGGCCGTTTATCTCGCGGGAAAGCCGATGGCCTCCGGCGGCATGATCGCCCTGCCGTCCCTGACGCTCAATTACTATGCCTTTGTAGCCCTGATCGTTCTGGCAGCCGTCATGCTCGTCCGTATTTTTGTCCGGAAGAAGCCGCGAGCCTGCGTCTGGACGGAGCGCGTGATCCTGCTGCCGGTCGCCTATCTGCTGGCGCACGTCACTCTTCTGGGGCTCACTGCCACGACCTATTCTCTGCCGCATGATTTTGTCTTTGTGTTCTGCGCGGCGCTGCTGCTGTACTGCGCGCTGCTGCTCCTGCACGGGCTGATCCGCGACGCACTCGAGCGCAGAAAGCGCGCCTGATACCCGCTCAGCGGCGCTCAGGAAACGCTGCTGCAGAAGTATCAAAATACAAATATGTAAAGGACCGCTGCGGCGACGCAGCGGTCCTGGCTTGTTTATTCGCGATAGCCCTTCATCATTTCCTGAAACAGCTCATACGTCGACGGCGGCGTATAGGTGATGGCGTTTGCACCTGCCTCGATGGTGCGCAGGATACTCTCGCCGGTCTTGCCGCCCGTTGCGATGATGGGCACGTCCGGCAGGGCCTTGCGGGCCTCCCGTACCAGCTCCGGTGTCTGCGCAGCGGCTGCGATGTTCAGAATGGAGGCTCCAGCCTCGATGCGCGCCTCGAAGTCCGTGCCGAATTTTGTCACGGTGATGACGGTCGGAATATCGATCACGCCGGAGACCGCGCGGAGATTCAGATTGTTGATCGGCGCATTGAGCACAACGCCCATCGCGCCCTGCGATTCGACGTCGCGCGCAAGCTGCACCGTGCGCAGGCCGCGCGTCGTGCCGCCGCCGACGCCGCAGAATACGGGGACATAGGAATATTTGATGATCGCGTCACTGATGGCCTGCTGCGGTGTGAACGGATAGACGGCAAATACGGCATCCGCGTCACAGTTCCGGATAATGGCCAGATCGGTCGTGAATACGAAGCTCTTCAGCCTGCGGCCGTTGACGATGATGCCGCTTGCTTGATAGATCTCCTGCGGCATACGCAGAATGTGGCGCAGGCGGCTGTCGATGTTGGGGGGCTGCTTTTCCATACAAGAGTCCTCCTGTCTCTTTTTTGCCAGTATACCACGAAATTATGAATACTTTGAGAACAAATCATTTCCGTTCTGCCTTACTCTGCTGCGGAAAGCGCACGGCGCAGAAAATCGCGGTAGGCTTCCGCCGCCGACGCCGGGAACACGATCTCCGCCCGGCCGCCGAAGCCTGCGAGCCAGCCGAGGAACGTCGGTGAAACGGAGATATCCGCCTGAAAGACAAAGTGGTCCGGCCCGTCCGGCACGAGCAGGCGGTCACGGCCGAAGCGGTCGAGCACAACGCCTGCCAGCGAGTTTTCAAACCGCAGCTTCATGCGGCACTGCTCCCCGCGGAACATGCCGAACACCTGCTGGGAATAGACGGCCGGGTCAAAGGAGCGCGTCTCGTCGTTGCTCTCGCGCGGGACGCCCGTCGCCGTGATCTCCGTCATCTTGTCCACGCGGTAGTGCGTCAGGCCGTGCGGCGCGCCGTAGGCCACGAGATAATAGTTCTCGTCCTCCCAGCACAGCGCGATGGGGCTTGCCTCATAGGTCTTCGGCCGGAAGCGGCGCCGGCCCTGCAGATCCCAGTCAAAATAGCGGAACGTGATGCGGCTGTTCCCGGCGATGGCCGCATGCAGCGTATCGACATTGCGGCAGACGTCCTCGCTGCCGCTTTTGGCGCGGCCGGTAACGACGACCTCGCGCCGCAGCAGCTCCGCTTCGTGCGCGCTCGAGAGGGCGGCGAGCTTGCGGATCAGGGCCATGGACTCCTTTTCGGAGAGGAACCGCGCCGCCTGCACGGCGTCGACGAGCAGCTTCAGCTCTGAAAGGGCGAAATCACGCTCCGGCACATAATAGCCGCCGTTTTTGCCGCTGACCTTGCGAATTTCCATGCCGTAATCGCGCAGGGTGTCCAGATCATCATAGACGCTTTTGCGCTCCGCACGGATGCCCTCGCCCTCCAGCGCGGCAAGAATCTGCTGCATGGACACCGGGTGCTGCTCGTCCGTGTGGCTGCGCAGATAATCGCGAAGGATGAGGAGCTTCAGCTTCTGCCGTTCCGATTTTGCCATGGTACTCTCACCTCTGCTGTCAACATACCACACCGGCGCCATAAATTGCAAGCCCCGTTTTGGGAAATGGAAAAAAATTTCCCGCAGGACTTCTCTGCTTGACGATTCCGCCGCTTCGTGGTATCCTAGAATAGAATATCATGACACGAGGATACGCTATGAAGCTGAATCGCAATGAAAAATATGTCAAATGGGGTCTCACGGCCTTTCTTGTGATCGTCGCCGCCGGACTGTTCTGGCTCGTTTTCTCCAACCTGCGCGGCTTTTATGATCTGATCGTCGAATTCCTCAACATCATCGCCGCTCTGCTCTACGGCTGCCTGTTTGCCTATCTGATGAATCCCGTTATGAAGGTCACGCAGCGGATCATGGACAAGCTGCTTGCCAAACGGAACCTCAGCGATCGGATGGCCGCGCGCATCAGCAAGATCACCGGGATCTGCGTTGCCGTGCTGGTGTTCTGCCTCGCGGTCTATGCACTCATCGCTCTTATCGTTCCGAACCTGATTGCAAGCATCGAGGAGCTGCTGCAGCCCGAAAAGCTCGAAAGCTATTATGCGACCATCAGCAAGTGGTTCCGCGGCATTTTCACGAACAGTGACATCCAGTCCTTCCTGGAAAAGACTGTCGGCGACCCGCTGGAGATGGTCATCGGCTGGCTGAAGAAGCTCGATTACAGCGTGATTGTCACGAGCCTGACGAGCTCGGTCTACAGCGTTGTGATGGTCATCTTCAATATCCTGCTCGGCATCGTCGCGGCCGTATATATCCTGATCTTTAAGGAAGAGCTCTGTGCGCAGGCCAAGAAGGTCACCGTGGCGGTCTTCAGTCGCCAGCATGCCGATCGCCTGCTGGAGTTGGCCCGCCGGACGAACAGCATCTTCGGCGGCTATGTTATGGGCAAGATCATCGACGCCGTGCTCGTCGGCGTCATCACCTACTTCGGCGTGCTGTTCATGGGCATGCCCTATGCGGCGCTCATCGGCACGATCGTCGGCGTGACGAACATCATTCCCTTCTTTGGCCCCTTCCTCGGCGCGGTGCCCTCGGCCCTGCTCCTGATGATCGACAAGCCCGTCAACGCCCTGTATTTCTGCATTTTCATTCTCATTCTGCAGCAGGTCGACGGCAACATCATCGAAAACCGCATTCTGGGTGAAAAGCTCGGCATTTCGGACTTCTGGGTGCTCGTTGCCATTCTGGTCTTCGGCGGTATCTTCGGCTTTGCCGGGATGCTGCTCGGCGTGCCGGTCTTTGCCGTGCTCTACACCGTCATCGGTGACCGCGTCAACAAGCGCCTTGCCCGTAAGCGCCATCCCCAGCAGACGAGCCTGTATTACACGATCCGCACCGTGGACGACCTGCCGCCCGTGACGGAGCCGAGCTACACGAGCGCTGCCGAGGAGCCTGCCTACGAAACACAGATCGACCCGGACGACGATATGGAGATCGACGATCCGGATTATGACGATATCCCCGGCTGAGCCGGAAAGGAGGAATCCATGGACGCATTTTTTGCCTCTGCCGCCGAATACTTTCAGGGAAGCGGCTCCGGCTTTGTCTCGGTGTTCTGCACCGTGTGGCGCTACCTTGCGCCGGTGCTGGCTGTGCTGCTGCTGTGGCGCTGTGCCCGGCCGCTGCTGAAATTCCGGCGGGAGCCGGAGACGTGGGCATGGCTCGTCATGCCGGACGGCAATCAGCTCCCTCTGACACACTGGGAGAATATCCTCGGCCGCGCGAAGGGCTGCGACATCGTCGTGGACTTCCCGACCGTTTCGCGCACGCACGCTGTCCTGACGCGCTATGATGATGGCAGCTGGTCCATTACAGATATCGGCTCACGCGGCGCAGTCACGCTCAACGGCGAGCCGGTCCAGATGGCTGCCGTAAACTACGGCGATACCATCTCGCTCGGCGGCGTGGACATGGTGCTTGCACCCGTCACGCAGTCCGAGCTCGAGGAGCAGCTTGCCAGCCGCACGCGCCCGGCCCATCAGTCCTCCCCTGCGCTGACCCTGTTTCTGCTGACGGTCTTCCAGCTCCTGACAACGCTGCAGCTCTGGATGGGCGCGGAGGCCGAAACGGCCCAAACGGTCGTGCTGAGCTTCCTCGGCCTGCTGGCCGTGGGCTGGCTGCTGTTTGCCGTGCTGCGTATGATGCGCCGCAGCGGCTACGAGGTGGAAACGCTGGCCTTTCTCCTCAGCACGCTCGGCTTTGCCGTCATCGCCTCGGATAACCCAGCCAATCTTACAAAGCAGCTCATCTGCCTGCTCGGCGGCATCGTGATCTATCTGATCATCGGCTGGTCGCTGCGCGACCTGTCCCGCGCGAAGAAATTTCGCTATCTGGCCGCCGTCGGCGGCATGCTCCTGCTGCTCGTCAATCTGGTGTTCGGGCAGGAGAACAACGGCGCGCGCAACTGGATCTCGCTTGGCGGCATCTCGTTCCAGCCGTCCGAGCTGGTCAAGCTCTGCTTCCTCTATGTCGGCGCATCTACGATGGACCGCATCGTAACGAAGCGGAACCTGTTCCTGTTCATTGTCTATTCCGCCGCCATCTGCGGCTGCCTTGCCCTGATGAACGACTTCGGCACGGCGCTCATCTTCTTCGTCGCGTTCCTCGTCATCGCCTTCCTGCGTTCCGGCAGCTTCGCCACGGTCACGCTGGCCTGCGCGGCCACGGGCTTTGCAGGTGTTCTGGCCGTTCGCTTCCGGCCGCATATCCTGCGCCGCTTTGCAACATGGGGCCATGCGTGGGAATATGCCTCTGCGGGCGGCTACCAGCAGACGCGCGCGATGATGTGCATCGCCTCCGGCGGCCTGTTTGGTCTCGGCGCGGGCAACGGGTGGCTCAAATATGTCTTTGCGGCGGATACGGACCTTGTCTTCGCCTTCCTGTGTGAGGAATGGGGCCTGATCATCGGCCTATGCGCCGTTGCGGTCATCGTGATCCTTGCGGTGTTTACCGTCCGCTCGGCCAAGGTTGGCCGCAGCAGCTTCTATACCATTGCCGCCTGTGCCGCCGTGGCTATTCTGACCATCCAGACCATCCTGAACGTGTTCGGCACGATGGACCTGCTCCCGCTGACCGGCGTGACGTTCCCGTTCCTTTCCAACGGCGGCTCGAGCATGCTGGCCTCGTGGGGCCTGATCGCCTTCCTCAAGGCGGCGGACACGCGCCAGAACGCCAGCTTCGCGGTCCGCACCGCAAAGGCAGAGGAGGTGGAGCCGCTTGAATAAGCTCGCAAAACGCGCGTGGTTCGCACTTGCGCTGGCGGGTGTGCTTTTGCTCGGCATGGGCGTGATCGTGGTGCGTTACTTCATCGATTCGCCGGACTGGGTCACGTTCCAGAACAGCCCCCATGTCTATACGGACGGCGTTATGAACAGCGGCAAGATCGTCGACCGCGGCGGCACCGTCGTGCTCGATGCCACGAACGGCAAGTCCTATGCCGACAGTGCCTCGCTGCGCCGCAGCATGCTGCACCTGCTCGGCGACCGTGAGGGCAATATCACGCCGTTCCTGCTGCAGGAATACGGTTCGGAGCTTGTCGGCTTCGACCGCATCAACGGCACCTATTCCACCGGCAAGCGCGAGGGTCAGATGATGCTGACCGTAAGCGCAGACGTGCAGCGCACGGCGCTGGCCGCGCTCGACGGGCGCAAGGGCACCGTCGGCGTCTATAACTACAAGACGGGCGAGATCCTCTGTGCTGTCTCCTCCCCAACCTACGACCCGGACGATGTGCCGGACGTGGAGGGCAACCCCGAGACCTATGAGGGCGTGTATGTCAACCGCTTCCTGCACGCTACCTATACGCCTGGCTCCGTCTTCAAGCTCGTCACGGCTGCAGCCGCGCTGGATGAGATCCCGGATATCGGATCCCGGACGTTCACCTGCGAGGGCAGCGCCGTCATCGGCGGCGAGACCATCCAGTGCAACGGCGTACACGGCACGCTGAACTTTGAAGAGGCGCTGGCCCATTCCTGCAACGTCGTTTTCGGCGAGATCGCAGCGGAGCTCGGCCCAAAGACGCTGATGCGCTATGCCGAGCAGGTCGGCGTCACGCGCCGCTACAGCTTTGACGGCACGACGACGGCCGCCGGAAGCTTTGATGTCTCCAATGCGGCGGAATCCGAGCTGGCATGGGCCGGCATCGGTCAGTATACGGACCAGATCAATCCCTGCCAGTATATGACCTACATGGGCGCAATCGCAAACGGCGGCTCCGCCGCAGAGCCATTCCTCGTAAAGGAGGTCACATACGGCGACTCGGTCAAGTACAAGGCCTCCACAAGCTCCACAGGACGTCTGCTCGACAGCACGACGGCCGGCCGCCTTGCGGACATGATGCACAATGCCGTCGTCAACGTCTACGGTGAGTGGAACTTCGCCGGACTATACGCAGGCGGAAAGTCCGGCACGGCGGAAAACGGCGGCGGAAAGGCTGCCAACGCCGTCTTTGCAGGCTTCCTGCAGGACAGCGACTATCCCCTCGCCTTCATCGTCGTGGTCGAGGAGGGCGGCGGCGGCGCGTCGGTCTGCACGCCGATTCTCAGCCAGGTGCTCAGCGCCTGTGTGGTCGCCATGGATGCCGATTAAGCAAAAAAGCTCCGCAGGATGGGTAAATTCCTATCCTGCGGATTTTTTATACATTTTCGTTCATCCGGCGGGACAGCTCACCGAGGTGCTTGGAAAGATAGATGAGCTCCGGCGAGAGCTTCGTCAGCTTCCCGTTCTCCACGATGTAATTTTCGATCGTCACGGCGGAGAGGTCCATCATCCGCCGCAGCTCGTTCTGGATGTAGTGCATCTGCACGCAGTGCGGCGAGCGGTCGACCGTCGCAAAGCGCAGCGTGCGGATCTTGCCGGTGTAGAGCATGGCGCTGATCTTCGTGATGGCCATATTGATATGGGTCTGTTCGAGGCACAGCTCAAACACATGGCCGGACGATGCGCACAGCTGCGCAAAGCCCTCCGGCTCCATGTCCGGCAGGCAGCTGCCGACGATCAGCACCGATTCGCCGACGTCATAGACGTTTGTTTTCATCAGCTCTTTCATGATTTTCTCTCTCCCTTAATCCAAAACATCAAACAGCGCGCCGTCCAGCGTCAGCACATCGTCCATGGGAATGTCCGTTCCGTCCAGAAGGCGGATGCGGCGTGCAATGAGATCGATCTGCTTCACGATCCCGCTGACGGTCTCATAGACTCCGCCGGATTTCCGTTCATCCGGCCGGAACCGGGTCAGGCGGACCTCCGGCTGCTCCTCCAGATGCTCCTGCAGCAGACGGAAACGCCGGTCCAGTGTGGCCAGCTCCGCCTCGGCCGGGACGATCCGCTCCTGCGTGAGGCGTGCGTTTTCCCGGATGGCCGCGTCGTAGCCGGTCAGGGCCGCGAACGGCGCAAACTGCGCGGCACGGTCCGCCATTGGCATGGGTGGGTGCTTTTCGGAGACATGGTGCGGCAGGTGCAGGATCGCGTCATATTTTCCGGTCATGTATTCCTCCTCATGCCTTGTGCCCGCCGATCCTGGCGTTTCGCTCGCGGGCAGTTGCGCCCTCCTCCAGACTCATGCCCTTGAGAATGGCATTTTTGCCGAATTTTTTCTTGATGGCCAGCGTCGTCTCCTGCAGCTTCTTTTCGCGCGCCAGCGCCGCCTGCTCCGCCTCGTGCCGGGCGTCCTCGGTGGCAAGATCGGTGAACAGGTCCAGCTGCTCCATCTCCTCCGGCTGCGCCTCGTCCTCCGGGACGATGTGCGCGGCGACGAGATACATGCGCCGGACGAGCAGCCCGCCGTCCACGATGCGGTCAAACAGGGCGGAGGCCGCTTCCATGATCCGCCGTGTGGAGGACGACGGTGCGTCGAGCTTCTGCGCGCCATGCGCGGCCTTCGGCACACGCCGTCCATAGCGGTCCTGCTCCACCGGGCCGGAATAGGCTGCGCGGCGGGCGGGGGCCGTCAGATTTTCAATGTCATAGCCGACTGTCAGCACGACCTGGTCCGTCACGAGGCCCTTTTCCACCAGCTCCAGCGAGAGCTGATCCGCCATTTCCCGCAAAACGAGCCGGGCCTTTGCCGCCTCATAGGGGCAGCTCAGCACCTGACCGGAGCTCAGGCTGTTTTCGGACGGACGGTAGGCCTTGATGGCAGGGATCGTGCACGGCTCCCAGCCCCATGCATGGTCGATGAGCAGCTCCGCATTCTTACCGAACAGGCGGTAGAGCAGCTCCTCATTCTGCTCGGAGCAAAGCGCGACGTCCCCCATCGTGAACATGCCGTGCGCCTCGAGCCTGCGGGCGATGCCGCGGCCGACGCGCCAGAAGTCCGTCAGCGGCCGGTGTGGCCAGAGCTCCCTGCGGAATTTCGTTTCATCGAGCTCTGCGATCCGCACGCCGTTTTCATCGGCCGGAATGTGCTTTGCTACGATGTCCATGGCGACCTTGGCGAGGAAGAGATTCGTTCCGATGCCGGCCGTCGCCGTGATGCCGGTCGTTTCGAGCACGTCGCGGATGATGGTCTGCGCCAGCTCATGGGCGGTGCAGTCATAAGGATAGTCCGTCACATCGAGGAAGACCTCGTCGATGGAATAGACGACGATGTCTTCCGGTGCGATATATTTTCGGTAAATTTCGTAGATGCGCGTACTGTATTCCATATAATAGGCCATGCGCGGCGGCGCGATCACGAAATCCACCGCCAGCGCAGGGTCGCGCTGCAGCTCGGAAAACTGGTGTGAGCTGCCGGTCAGCGTTCTGCCCGGCGCGCGCGCCTGCCGCCAGGCGTTGACCTCGCGGACACGCTGCCGTACCTCAAACAGCCGTCCGCGGCCGGAGATGCCGTACCTCTTGAGCGTCGGTGTGACGGCAAGGCAGATCGTCTTGTCCGTCCGCGACTCATCCGCCACAACGAGATTCGTGTTCAGCGGGTCCAGCCCCCGCTCGCGGCATTCCACGGAGGCATAGAACGATTTGAGATCAATGGCAAGATAGGTGCGCTGCTTCATCGTTTCCTCCTCCGTTGTTTTCTGTTATTTTACCATAGCGGCCCGGAGATTACAACACCTGCACAAAGAGCCGGGGCGTTTGGCTCCGGCTCAGCTTGTCAAAAAAGTCCCTTCGGGCCTTTTTCGCCAAGCTGCCCCCCAGAATTGCAAAATATAATTTTGTAGTATTATTTTGCAATTCTGCCGCTGCGGCGGGTTATTGAACGCGAAAGGACACCCTGACGGTTTCCTTTCACACTTTTCTTCCCTCCGAAACTTTCGGCTTGGCTGTTTTTTGACAGTTTAGGCCGGGGCGTTTTCGCCCCGGCCCAATTAGTGTTGCTGTTCAATTCTCCTCCAGCAGACCGAAGCCCGCCACGGCCGAGGCCGGGAGCGAGAAGACGATGGCGCCTGCGTCGCTGTCCGGCCCAGCCTTGCGCAGAATGGAGCGCATGATCTCGGCCTTCTGCCCCGCCGCAGAGACAATAAGAATGACCTCCTTCTCCGCTGCGATGGAGATGTTGTAAAATTTCGGCGCGCCCTTTGCGCCGGTCCCCTTGCCGTGCAGGACCGTGCCGCCTCTGGCCCCGGCTGCGCGTGCCGCGTTCATCACGGCGTCCGTGCCGCCCTCGTTCGCAATGGCGATGATCAGCTCATAGGCGCAGCTCAGGTCCGGCGTGTATTTCGGGCTTCTCCCGCCGTTCAGATATGCCACCGTATTTCCTCCTCCTACACTTTTGATCGGCACGGCGATGACGATGCCGTGCCCCGGCACGCCGATGTGCAGCCGCCGTTTCTGCGCCGCAATCAGCGCGGCTGTTTTCTCCGCGTCGGCGATCGTCAGTACAACGCGGCGTTCATTCGATTCGATGCCGAGCAGGTCGAGCATGCTCTGCACGGCTGTCCCGCGCCCATGGAGCGTGACGGTCAGCGGCAGGCCGAGCCCTTCGCACAGGTCCGTGAGGATCTCGAGCCGCTCCGGCGCGATGATGGAGATCACATAATTCATGCCGCATCCTCCCAAAGCTCCACAATGTCGAAGTCGCCGTACTGCTCCGGCGCGGCGGCGGTACGCTTTGCCCGGCGCTCATAGACGAAGCCGACGGCCTGAATGGACAGCAGCGGCATCATGGCGACAAGGGCCACCACGCCGAAGGCGTCGCGCAGGATGTTGCCGCCGAGCGCGCTGCTTGCGCCCATGACGAACTGGAGCATGAATGTTGCCGTCATTGGGCCGGAGGCCACGCCGCCGGAGTCGAAGGCGATGGCCGTATAGATGTCCGGCACGAAGAACGACAGCGCCAGCGCGATGCCGTAGCCGGGCACGAGGAACCACAGAATGGAGATTCCCGTCAGCACGCGCAGCATGGATAGGCCCATGGCCAGCGCGATGGCGACAGAGAGGCTGCGCTGGATGACCTTGCCGGGGATCGCGCCAGCGCTGACGCTCTCGATCTGCTTTTCCAGCACGCCGACGGCAGGCTCGGCCGAGATGATGAACCAGCCGAGCACCATGGCGAGCGGAACGAGCAGCCAGCCGTGCACGGCCAGCTCTGCACCCAGCTCCGCGCCGAGCGGCGAAAAGCCGACGTTCACGCCGGTGAGGAACAGGACAAGACCAACGTAGGTATAGAGAATACCGATGAGGATCTTGGCAAGGCTGCGGCCCGGCAGGCGCAGCAGCGTGACCTGAAACAGGAAGAAGATCGCCACGATCGGCAGCATGGAGATCGCCATTTCTCTGAGGTAGAGCGGAACGGAGGCGAGGAACGCGCCGCCGATGGCAGTCGAGCTGCCGAATGAGGCCGAGCTGAGGTCGGCAACGGCGTCGCTGCCCTGATAGAAAAAGCCAAGGATCAGTACCGCGAGGATCGGCCCGACGGAGCACAGCGCCACAAGGCCGAAGCTGTCTGCCTCCGCGCGGCGGTCGCTTCGGATATTCGATACGCCGAGGCCCATGGCGAGGATGAACGGCACGGTCATTGGACCGGTCGTTACGCCGCCGGAGTCAAAGGCAATTCCGAGAAAATCGGGGTCTGAAAAGGCGGCCAGCAGGAAGATGAGCGCATAGCAGCCGATCAGCAGCCAGCGCAGGTTCGCGCCCGTGACGATGCGCAGCATGCACACGGCCATAAACAGGCCGACGCCCACGCCGACCGTCAGCAGAAGTACCGTGCTGCTGATGTGCGGCACCGTTTCCGCCAGCACCTGCAGGTCCGGTTCGGCCACGGTGATGGCAAAGCCGAGTGCAAAGCTCACGCCGAGGATGAGCGGCAGATTCTTCGTGCGCGTCAGCGCCGTGCCGATCTTGGTGCCGATGGGCGTCATGGACTGCTCCGCGCCGAGCGAGAACAGGCCCATGCCGACGACCAGCATCACGCCGCCGATGAGAAAGCTCAGGAGCAGGTCCGGCTTCATCGGCGCGGCGGCCAGGCACAGCAGAACGACGATCAGAACGATCGGCAGCACGCAGTGTGCCGATTCGGCGACCTTTTCTCGCACGGCAGAGCGGTCCTCCCGCCAGTCGATGGGTCTTTTCAAACGGTTTCTCCCTTCTCGAGCAGCTTGCGCTGCAGTCGGACATATTCCGCCGCCTCCTCCGGGCTGAGCGCCGACAGAAGGCCGGATACCTCATCCAGCACCGCGCTCAGCCGCTCCCGGATGCATGCAGCGCCGGCTTCCGTGAGGACGACGTCCACACGGCGCACATCGGCGGCATCCGGTGTGCGGACGATCCAGCCCTTGGCCTCCAGATGCTTCAGCAGGGCGGCGATGCGCGCGGAGCTGGCATACAGAGAGCGGCTCAGCTCGGACGGCCCTGCCGTTCCGCCGTGGCGCAGCAGGAAATGCAGGACAAAATATTCGCCGCCGGACATCTCGTCCAGCCCGCGGACGGCAGGAAGATGGTGCAGCGCCGTCCGGAACGACAGCAGCTCGGCTGCAAGTGCGGAATAGTCCATGGTCTTTGTTGGTTCTCCTTATATTGCTAACACTATTAGCAATATAATACCATACCAAACACGAAAAGGCAAGCCTTTTTCACCGCTGCAGCGACATTTGACTTTCCTCTGCCCATATGGTATACTAGCAGAGAAGAACCGGAGAATATATCGGTGGAGGAGGCCTTCCATGAAAAAATGCTTGCTTGCCCTTGCGCTGCTTTTTGCTGTCCTGCTGAGCGGCTGCGCCATCGTGCAGACGACGGATCTGGCCGATTACGGCAACACCGGCGGCGAGACCTGGCACGGCAGCGCCGTTTTTGACCTGCTCTCCAACCTGACCTCTACCGGCGATGCGGACGGTACGCAGAGCGCTGCGCCGCCGCGCATGCAGGAGCTCTTCCCGATCTTCCCGCCCGATGCGCTGCTGCAGCGTGCGCAGGACCGGGATTACCACCATCTCTATCGCTATACGCTCCTGCAGGACGAGCTGTTCACGCGCCTGTCCTGCCGCTATTCCGCCGCGGACTATCAGGCGGAGGTCGACCGCCTCGCGGCGCTCGGCGCAACCTATGACACGACGCTCTTCCGCCTGCCCGCCTATATCTGGATGCTCCACGACACGGACAACTCCGAATATGTCCTGCTGGAGGAATCCACGCGCACGATCCACTACATTGCCTGCCAGACGGACGAGCTGGCTGCCCTTGCCATGCCCGAGGGCTGGTATCCCGGCGAGTCGCTCCGGGCCGTCCGCATCGCGCCGCCCGAGGGAAAGGAGAATGCATCATGACCTGCCCGCAGTGCGGCACCGAGAATGCCGCTGACGCCCGCCTCTGCCGCCATTGCGGCGCAACGCTGCCGGAGGGCCCGCAGCCCGTTCCCCTGCGTCTGCAGCATGTGGCTGCATCCCGCCTGTGTCTGCTCACGGCAGCGGTCTCCACGGCGGGCCTTGTCCTGTTCTTGCTGCTGACACTGCTGTTCCCCGCCATGCAGCACGGCTTCCACGAGCTTGCCGCCTCTGTCGGCGTTCTCCTGCCGAAGGACGGCCGCCTGTTCGGCGGCGCGGCGTTTTTCTTCTTCCTGCCGTCCGCTGCCCTGTGCGCCGGTCTGTGGCTGGCATGGCGCGCGGCGCGGAAGGAAGAGCCTGTTCCGCTGACGGCCTATCGCGCGTTTCGTGCGGCTGCCTGGATGGAATTCGTGCTACTGACGGTCCTGTGCCTGCCGCTGCACCTATATCTCTTCCCCTTCCACATGCCGGACTTTGCGCGGTCGCGCGTGCTGAGCGGCTATATCGGTCTGCTCATCATCTGGGCGATCAGTCTGGTGTATTTCTGCGTGAGCCGCCGCTTTCTGCGGGCTCTCGGTTGGCGCACCCTGCGCGAAAAGCAGGGCCCTGGTCCCTGCTGTGTGATGCTCGGCATCAATGCACTTCTTGCGCTTACCATGGTGCTCGGCGCATTCTCCGGCCTTTTTTCGGAGAGCCTGTTCTCCGGCTTTTTCCCGCTGGCCTTCTTTGATGGCCTGTGCCGCGGCGGCGGGCGGCTGCTTGCCGTGCTGAGCCTGCTGGTGTGGGCGGCGATCCGGGTGCTGCTGGCTCTCCTGCTGCTCCGCCTGTGGCCGCTGCTGCAGAAGCCCGAAAAATGATTTGTCAAAATTGCGGTGTGAACGTTGTGTTTGCACCGCAATTTTTTCGCACGAAAACGGCATACTATATCCGAATCAAATGATCGGAGGAACGTTCATGGGAACGAATCACATGGGGCGGCAGAGCATCCGCTTTCCGCAGCCGCCGGTCGTGCGCGGCTTCGCCTCCGTCGCCGGGAAAAAGGAGCGCGAGGGGCCGCTCGGCGATCAGTTTACGGCAACGGTGCAGGATACGACATTCGGCGAAAAGAGCTGGGAGCGGGCCGAGCGCCGCATGCAGCAGATGACGCTGGAGCTGGCGCTGGAGAAGGCCGGGCTGACCGATGCGGATCTTGACGCGGCCTTTGCCGGGGACCTGCTGAATCAGTGCATCGGCTCGAGCTTCAGCCTGCGCAACCGCGGCGTGCCGACGCTGGGTCTTTACGGCGCGTGCTCGACGATGGCGGAGTCCCTGCTGCTTGCAGCCATGTCCGTCAGCGGAGGCTACGCGCGCACGGCGCTGGCCATCCTTTCCCTGTACCGGCCCGACGACCTGCGCCGCATCGTGCTGGAAGAGGATGTGGATGCCCTCACCCGGGTGAGCGGCATCGGCAAGAAGACGGCCCAGCATGTTTTTCTGGAGCTCAAATACAAGCTCAAGGTGGAGGACGTGCCGCAGGCGGCGGTGCTGGCGCCCAACGGCCGCCCGGGCTCCGTGTTCCGGGACGTGCTTGATGGTTTGTCCAATCTTGGCTATTCTGAAGACGAATGCGCTCCTGTGGTCAAAAACATCCTGTTGCAGGAGCCCGACCTTGACGTCACCGGCGCTCTGCGGGCGGCGCTCAAGGCACTGGCGCGCGGTCGTCTGTAGACCGGCGCTTTCTTTTTCTTGAGTGTTCCCCGTGCAGGCCCGGCCTGTGCAGGGGGCAAATCCTGACCGACTGGACATCATGGCACAGAAATCCTCCCCTTCCCCCGCAGCCCGTTTTTTCGGCAATGATGACTGGGATGCCCCTGCGGAACAGCACACGCCCGCACCCGCAGCCGGCACGGAAGACCCCGGTCTGAGCACCGCCGCGCTGGAAGAGAGCGTGCGGCCCTGCAGCCTGGATGATTTCATCGGTCAGGAAGAACTGCGTGCCAATCTGCGCGTGTATCTGGGCGCTGCCCGTGAACGCGGCTGCGCGCTGGACCATACGCTCTTTTACGGCAACCCCGGTCTGGTCATATTGCCGGATCATTTCGTTCACAATTTCTTCCTCTGTTGATTGGTTTCTTTGTGCCATTTGATGGATTTCCGGTTCAAAAACAGCGGTTAATTCATTCGGAGTAATCCCACACAACGTTGCGTAGGAAAAATCCATACTGATGTCGTTTAGTTGGTTCAAGTCGCTGAACACGCTGACTTGTGAGAACTTGGTAACACCCGTCAAAAACACGAACCGCAGGTATCGGTCGGCACTTTTCAGTACACCGTAGAAGGCCTTCAGCGTCTGCCGATAGTTTTCCGTTAGTTCCGGGTTATTAATGGCTTGCAACAGTGGTTTATCGTATTCGTCCACCAACACTACAACCCCACGTCCTGTTTGTT
>OGXA01001108.1_pt1 | contig 22965 bp, 16 predicted proteins | sample 1576171 | NCBI WGS metagenome assembly OGXA01 (sample SAMEA3541587, study PRJEB24748) | human gut metagenome | biome: human gut; feature: human-associated habitat; material: faeces | place: China | collected 2012 | reverse complement strand
GACTTGTCGCGGCTGAACTTGCCTACGGCAATAAGTTCCGGAAAATCCTCCGTCCAAAATGGGACTTCTACCCTTCCGCCTTCCGGTACATCCAATGTAGCCAGAAGCTTTTCAGCCTCCTCGCAGCACAACGTTTCCAACGTCTCCATACTGTCCGTTACCTTGCCGCAATGGACAGCCATTTCCTTTTCCAAATTCATTCCTTTCATAAAATTCTCTTTTTAAATCGGTTATTATAAATCTTCACCATCGGCATGATTGTATTCATTATCGTAGAATATCACAATACGGTAATCATTAGCATCTTTAGAGATCATAAACCAAACCATTTTTTTCGACCAGTACTTATCTGCCATGTAATATACCAACACGGGAGCTTGATCAATCTTTTCTTCCAAAGTCAGACTGTCCCAAGATGTACCTTTCAGCCCAGCCTCGGACAAAGCAAGTGTTCTTTCCTCCTCCGACAGTGCAGTCGCATCTTTTGGCGACTGATAATAAGTAGATTGATATCTTTTATTATTCACCAACATCTCATAACCTATTTTCTCCTCTTCTGGTATTTCTGGATTATCATTCAAAGGCGCATACTTCTCATTTTTAGAAAACTGCCTACACAAGTCATTAAAACGAAATTTTATATTCGCCTCATCTGTTGCCCATTTATCCCATACCGCAATACGCCATACTTTATTGCTATTAGCCACAATCAGCAACCAAACCTCTCTTCCATTAAACTCCCCTTCCAACCAACCATTAGCGCTATTATACTTAAACCCTTTGGCTTTCAACTTTTGTACCATTTCCGTTTTCGTCCCGTCCACAGGAATACCGAGAAACTGCGTCACGTCCTTCTGTGCGAAAGCATACACACCCAACATCAAAAACATCAAGAAAGAAAAACACCTCATTTTCATGATTTCCACATTTTAACTTTCCGCCCAACTCCCCTGCCGGAATCCATAAAAAGTTTGATTGTGTACATATACGAAAAAAGCGCGGGAGTCTGTACCTGTTGCTCGTTCCGCTACTCAAGGCTCTCGCATTGCCCATCACTGTCTGAACGAGCAACGCAGAAGCCCACGCCGATATGTTTATATATACGTCCCCTCTATCCATGCAACACACATGGATACAATAGGGGCTTATATAAAACACACCCACAGGGCATCTACCGTTGCTTTGTCTTCGACAGTGATTAGAACTTGCGAGATTCTGAATAGCCAAAGAATCAAAACGTCAAGTAAACGCCTTCTTTATATATGCTGTCCCACGCTACTCCCACCTCCGACGAGGCTTCCGCATGGATACGCACGACAAATATACGGAAAATAATCCAACAATCTGGAATTTTCTTTCCCGGAAATTCAGTTATTCTGTTAAGATACTGTATTACAGCATTTTACAAATAACGAAAGAATACAAAATCATTCACCGCAGAACGGTAAATCAATCTCAGGCGAATGAAAAATCGTTCGCCTGAGATTGATTTTTCATTCGCCTGAGAGTAATTTTGCACGCTCCCGGAACCCGGATTCCAACCGGGAAACCATGCTTTTTGTTTTACACACTAAAAATATCTTCCTTTGCCCAAACCCGTTACGGCCCGGGAACAGACGCGCCCGTCATCTTAACTCCGCCCTTATCCGACTCAGGCTGACCGGCGTAATGCCTAAATAGGAGGCAAGGCATTCCAAAGGCAGACGGAGCAGCAGCTCCGGATTGTCGCGAAGCAATTTGCGGTAACGCTCTGAAGCCGTGGTGAACAACAAAGGAATAAGGCGTTCCTCGGTCTTCAACAATTCCTTCTCCGCAAACTTCCGCCCCCAGTTGGCAATGTGAATGTCTTCTTCAAACAAACGGTAGAGCTGTCCCCGTTCCAACATGTACAACACGGAATCTTCCATCAATTCTATGGTTTCATACCCTTTTTCATCGTTCACAAAACTTTTCATCGACATCAGAGTGCTACCTTCCGTACCTATCCAGAAAGTGACCTCTTTCCCGTCTACGGGAAGATAAGCACGGGCTATGCCTTCGGACAAAAAGAACACATTACTTCCCACCTTCCCTGTTTCCGTCAACCGGAAACCTTTGGGACGGTCCACACGGGTAAGGCTCTCTTCCAGTTTCTCCAACGATGATTCCGGCAAGGAATGTATACGACTGATAATGGTACGAATATCCATAAACACGAACAACTGAAATTAAATCTTGGGTAAAGATAGGGAAAAACATGCGTTTCCTCCCACTTTACGGTCATTTCTTATCAAATGTAAAGTAGATTTCCGGATGCAAGCCTTACCTTTGCGCGTCTAATAAAAACATTTTTAAGATATGAACTGGATTGCATTGATTGGAGCCGGATTATGCGAAGTGGCTTTCACTTTTTGCATGGGCAGACTAAAAGGCGTTTCCGGCTGGGAGTTTTATTCGTGGCTGCTGGGTTTTCTCTGCTGCATGTCACTCAGCATGTATTTACTAATCAAGGCTATACAAACGATTCCAATAGGAACCGCCTACCCGATATGGACTGGTATAGGAGCGGCCGGGACGGTCTTGTTGGGCATTCTTTTCTTTCATGAGCCGGCTACGTTCTGGCGTCTTTTCTTTATCTCCACCCTGGTGATTTCCGTAGTAGGACTGAAAATGGTATGAGGGTTTGGAAACGGGAAGAAGGACGGCCGTACGAAAAACGCGCCTGCGACACGATTGTCGCAGGCGCGTTTGCAAATCTTTCCTGAATATACCCAAAGGCGATATACTTACTCCTCTGTAGCAGCGGCAGCCCGACGGCGACGCTTCGGCTTTTCTTCTACCGCCTTGCTTTCGATTTCCACTCCGGCCAATTCCGGGTCTATCATGATACGGCCGCAGTATTCGCATACGATAATCTTCTTGCGCATACGGATATCCAACTGACGCTGGGGCGGGATTTTATTGAAACAGCCACCGCAAGCATCGCGCTGCACGTAAACGATACCCAATCCGTTACGGCTGTTCTTACGGATACGCTTGAACGCCAACAACAAACGAGGTTCGATAGTAGCTTCCAGATTCTTGGCACTTTCGCGCAACTTCTCTTCTTCCGACCGCGTTTCGGAAATAATATCGTCCAACTCGGATTTCTTCACGTCCAAATCCGCACGCCGGTCGTCCATCAGTTCCGTGCAATGGGCGATTTCCCCGTTCTTGTGTTCAATGGCACTGTAAGCCTCGCGGATGCGCTTCTCGTTCAGTTCCACGTCCAAGGTCTGGTATTCGATTTCTTTGCTCAAAGACTCGTACTCACGATTGTTACGCACATTGTCCAACTGCTGGCTATACTTTTCGATAGAGGCTTTGCTGGCTTCGATATTGGCTTTACGCGTGGCAATGTCCGCATTCAGTTCCCCTATCTCTCCGTGTATTTTTTCAATACGGGTAGACAAGCCTTCTATCTCGTCCTCCAAATCCTGTACTTCCAACGGAAGCTCTCCGCGCAACGTCTTGATTTTATCGATTTCGGAAAGCATGGTCTGCAACTGGTACAGATTCTTCAACTTTTCTTCAATCGACAGGTCCGTCGCATCTTTCTTCATGTCTTTTGCCATAGTGCTTATTACAAATATTTTATGGGATTTGTGTCTACCGCCGTCATGTAAAGCGGCAGTTCGGGACAAATCTCACCTATGATGGAATAAAAAATTTCTTTCGTGTATTGCTCGCTCTGGTAATGCCCCATGACGGCAATCTGCAACTCCTGATCGTGGCCGAAGTACTGATGATAGTGCATCTCCCCTGTCAGGAAAGCATCAGCTTTCTGGTTGAGCGCCTCTTCGAGCATGAAATCGCCCGCCCCTCCGCAAAGTACGACTTTACGCACCGGACGCTGCAACAGCTCATTGTGCATCAGGCATTCAATATGGAATACGGACTTGATGCGCTGGAGGAACTTCAGGGAATCCTCCGGCTGGGGCAACACGCCGATAACTCCGCTGCCCGCCATGACGGTGTATTCATGCCCGCCGTCCTTCACCTTCACGGGATGCGGCAGAAGCAATCTCACCTGCTCCAGTTCCAACTTTTCGGCGATTTTGAAGTTCACGCCGTCCTCGGCATTGTCCAAGTTCGTATGCGCCGCATAGACCGTCACGTCGTTTTGGATAGCCTTCCGTACGCACCGCTCCACGTAGTTGCGGTCGGACACGGTCTTCAGCCCGTGGAACAACAACGGATGGTGTGACACGATGAGATTGCAACCCAAAGAAACGGCTTCGTCTATTACCTCCTCGGTCACGTCAAGACACAATAAAGCCCCTGATGCTTCCACCTCCGTCAATCCTACTTGCAGACCGGCATTGTCATAGCTCTCCTGCAAGGGCAAAGGCGCGAATCTTTCAAGGGCAAAAACTACTTCCTTAATTTTCACGTCATAGAAAATTTTCACAAAGATAGGGATAAGACGGGAGGTTTCCAAAGAAACCCGGTGGATTTTATCATTTATTTAGTATTCCGACCTTTTCTGAATATCGGCTTCAGTCGCCCGAACTCATCGAACGTGCGGCGCACGGAAAGCGAAATCGTAATGACCAAGGACAGCATGGAGGCCACAACCGTGATGACGCTTATCATCAACTGGTATTTGATGGCTACTTCGGGCATCGAGCCACCGAGTATCTGGCCTATCATCGTCCCCGGAAAAGACACGATGCCCAGCACGGCCATGTTGGCGATGCACGGGGAAAAGGATTTGATGACGGCCGAACGGAGGAAAGGCAATGTAGCCTCGAAACGGGTCGCCCCGTTACCCAACAGGTAATAATACATATCCTGTTCGCGCTGCAACTCGCTGTAATAGACATTCACAGCCATGATATTCACCGTCAGCATATTACCGAACAACACACCGGCCACCGGAATGAAGAAACGGGCGGCAAACACATCGTCGGCACGCACTACGAAGGCCAGGAAATACAACGACACCAACAAGACCGTAGCCAAAAAGCCCGTGAAAACCGGCAGGAGCAGCACCTCGCGGCGCAAGGCCGTGCGACTGACAGCCGTATGGGAAGCGATGACGGCCATGACCGCCATCCACAGCACGTTGACCCATTCGTTGTCCCATTGAAACAAGAAACGCAAGTACACGCCGATGAGCAACAGTTGCACGGTCATCCTCACTGTCCCCCACAAAGCCGACGAAAGCAGTCCGGTGCGGAAACGCCACAGAAAATAAAAAGGTATCAGCATCAGCAACATGCCGACGGCCAATCCCGTATAAGTCAAATCCACCGTTCCCATCACTGCCCGTTCAAAGTTTTACCACCCGGTCGCAGGCTTCCAGAAAAGCCCGGTTGTGCGACACGCTCAATACGGCCGTTCCGCCGGCCGTCAGACGGCGGAAAAGGGCTGACACCCTCCCCACGCTATCCTCGTCGAGCGCAGAAGTCGGCTCATCGGCCAACAAAAGGCGTTTGCCCAACATGGCCGCCATCGACAGAATGATACGTTGCCGCTGTCCGCCAGACAACTGGACCACCTTACGGTGGAGCAAGTCCCGCTCCAACCCCAATAACGTCCAAAAACGGAACAGCTTTTCTTCCGAAAAGTCTCCGCCCCGGTTCGCTTTCAGGTGAAAAGGAAGGTGCAACATCTCGTCTACCGATTCAGCCGGAAGGAACAGTTCCTGAGGCACGTAGGCCGTGCGTTTCCGGATACGCTCCACCGTATACTCCGTCAACTCCTCCCCGCCGACAGATACCCGCCCGGCCTCCAACGGGAGGAATCCCAACACCGCACGCAGCAGCGAGGTCTTGCCGCAACCGGACTCGCCGGTCACACAAACCCACTCGCCTGCCCGTACCTCCAGACTGAAATCCCGGAAAAGCAAACGTCCCCCGAGCCGTAACGCAGCCGATTCTATTTTCAACATCTCGCTCATTCTATGCACAAAGTTAATAAAAATAAAGCCATTATTATCGGAAGATTCGTATCTTTGTACGCATAATTATACACGAAACATAAGATTGATGTATGGGATTGCAATATAAAGTCAGAAGTTCCAGTACATTAGAACGCTGGTACGAGCTGCGTTTCGAGGAAGTGAACGGACCGGAACAGACCGAAATCCGCGGCACTTTCCTGCCGCCGGAGTGGTTTCCCCAAAGCGGCGTACAGCTCACATGGCCACATGCCGGAACGGATTGGTGCCACATGTTGGAGGAAGTAACGGCCTGCTACGTGCGGATGGCTTACGAAATCGCCTCGCACGAACCTTTATTAATAGTGACTCCGGAGCGCACCAAAGTAGAGACCTTGCTGAAAGAGAAACTTCCGGCACAGGTTTTCGCGCAAATACGATGGGCGGATTGCCCTACCGACGACACGTGGGCACGCGATCATGGATTTATTACCCTGATAGACGAAACCGGCCCTCTCCTTTTGGATTTCTGTTTCAACGGATGGGGAAAGAAGTTCGCCGCCGACCAGGACAACCGCATCAACCGAGGCCTGATGAAGCAAGGCGTATTGAACGGGACGTACACGGACCATCTGGACTTCGTACTCGAAGGCGGTTCCATCGAAAGCGACGGCCACGGCACGCTCCTGACCACTTCGGAATGTCTGCTTTCGGCCAACCGCAACGACCGCCTGAACCGCGCCGACATCGAAGAACGGCTCAAATCGTTCCTGCATGTCGAGAGGGTATTGTGGCTCGACCACGGCTATTTGTCCGGCGACGACACGGACAGCCATATAGACACTTTGGCCCGTTTCTGCCCCGACCAAACCATCGCTTACGTGAAATGCGAGGACCGTACGGACGAGCACTACGAGGCACTCGCACGCATGGAAGAACAGCTTCGCACGTTCCGCACGCTTCAGGACGAACCCTACCGGCTCGTCACCCTGCCCATGCCGGAAGCCATTTTCGACGAAGACGGGCAACGGCTTCCGGCCACATACGCCAATTTCCTGGTGGTCAACGGGGCCGTACTGATGCCGACTTACCATCAGCCTGCCTTGGACGAACAAGCCCGGAAAGCCTTGCAAAAAGCCTTTCCTCAGCATGAAGTGGTCGGCATCGACTGCCGCCCGCTCATCCGGCAGCACGGTTCGCTGCATTGCTGTACAATGCAGTTTCCCGTACCCGTACTCAAATAAACGAATACCCCCATGAGAAAGATAAAAGTAGGACTGGTGCAACAGTCCAATACCGCAGACACCAAGGCCAACCTCTACAAGTTGGCACAAAACATAGAAGACGTATGCAAGCGCGGCGCACAGCTCGTCGTTCTTCAGGAGTTACACAACTCGCTCTATTTCTGCCAGACGGAAGATACGCAGAATTTCGATTTGGCCGAACCGATTCCCGGTCCGTCCACAGGATTCTTCGGCGAACTGGCCCGGCAATTCGGTATCGTGTTGGTCACGTCTTTATTCGAACGTCGAACAGCCGGCCTGTACCATAACACGGCGGTGGTGTTCGACACCGACGGCTCCGTCGCAGGAACCTACCGCAAGATGCACATCCCCGACGATCCCGCTTATTATGAAAAATTCTATTTCACCCCGGGCGACCTGGGCTTCCACCCGATATCGACATCGCTGTGCAAGTTAGGCGTGCAAGTATGTTGGGACCAGTGGTACCCCGAAGGTGCGCGTCTCATGGCACTGCAAGGCGCAGAACTCCTGATCTACCCTACGGCCATCGGATACGAAAGCAGCGACATCCCCGAAGAGCAGGAACGCCAACGCGAGGCATGGACCACGGTGCAACGGGGGCATGCCGTTGCCAACGGCCTGCCGGTCATCGCGGTGAACCGTGTGGGACATGAGCCGGACCCGTCCGGACAAACCCGTGGCATACGGTTCTGGGGCAGCAGTTTCGTGGCCGGTCCGCAGGGCGAGATGTTGGCACGTGCCAGTCGTGACGCAGAAGAAAACATGGTGGTGGAAATTGATTTGGAACGCTCGGAAAACGTGCGCCGCTGGTGGCCTTTCCTGCGCGACCGCCGCATCGAAGAGTTCGCTCCGCTCACCCGGCGTTTTATTGATTAAACATTTAAATAACCCATAATACAAAAAGGTATATGTCATCCTCACTAAGATTTGAAGTTGTAGGCGAAGCTTTCAAGAAGAAAGCCGTAGAAGTTCCGGCCCCGGCCGAAAGACCGTCCGAATTCTTCGGCAAATATGTATTTACCCGCCAGAAGATGTTCAAATATCTCCCGGCCGACGTATATAAAAAGATGTGCGATGTGATAGACAACGGTGCGTCGCTCGACCTGCAAACGGCCGATGTCGTGGCTGCCGGTATGAAGAAATGGGCCATGGAGTTGGGCGTGACCCACTGTACGCACTGGTTCCAACCGCTCACCGAAGGCACGGCCGAGAAACATGATGCTTTTGTGGAACACGACGGCAAAGGCGGCATGGTGGAAGAATTTTCCGGCAAGCAGCTCATCCAGCAGGAAACCGATGCCTCTTCGTTCCCCAACGGGGGCATCCGCTCCACGTTCGAAGCGCGCGGCTATTCTGCCTGGGACACCGCTTCGCCCGTCTTCGTTCTCGGCGACACCCTGATGATTCCCACGATTTTCATCTCTTATACCGGCGAGGCGCTCGACTACAAGGCTCCCCTGAAAAAGGCCATCCACGCCGTAGACAAAGCGGCCACCGACGTATGCCGCTACTTCTATCCGGACGTGAAAAAAGTCATTTCCAATCTGGGTTGGGAGCAGGAATATTTCTTGGTGGACGAAGGACTCTACGCCACGCGCCCCGACTTGCTCATGACCGGACGCACGCTGATGGGGCACGAATCGGCCAAGAACCAGCAAATGGACGACCATTACTTCGGTTCTATCCCCGAGCGGGTGGCCGAATTTATGAAAGACTTGGAAATACAGGCCTTGGAACTGGGCATCCCTTGCAAGACTCGCCACAATGAAGTGGCTCCGAACCAGTTCGAGCTGGCTCCCATCTATGAAGAGACCAACCTGGCAGTGGACCACAACATGCTGCTCATGTCGCTGATGAAGAAAATAGCCCGTAAACACGGATTCCGTTGTTTGCTGCACGAAAAACCGTTCGCCGGTATCAACGGGTCAGGCAAACACAACAACTGGTCACTGGCTACCGATACCGGAATCCTACTGCACGGGCCGGGCAAAACGCCGACCGACAATCTGCGTTTCGTCACCTTTATCGTGGAAACGCTCATGGCAGTCTATCGCCATAACGGGTTGCTCAAAGCCTCCATCATGAGTGCCACCAACGCCCACCGCCTGGGAGGGCATGAGGCTCCTCCGACCATCATTTCCTCGTTCCTCGGTCAGCAACTGAGCGACATACTCGAACATTTGGAACATTCTACGGACGACGAACTGATAGACGTAGCCAGCAAACACGGCATGAAGCTCGACATCCCGCAAATTCCGGAACTGCTGTTCGACAACACCGACCGCAACCGTACGTCTCCCTTCGCTTTCACAGGCAACCGGTTCGAGTTCCGCGCCATCGGTTCACAAGCCAACTGCGCCGCCGCCATGATAGCCCTGAACGCGGCTATGGCCGAAGCCCTTATCGACTTCAAGACGCGGGTAGACGCCTTGATAGCAAACGGCGTAGACAAGACCAAAGCCATCCTGCAAGTGGTACGCGAGGACATCAAGACGTGCAAGCCCATCCATTTCGACGGTAACGGCTATTCCGAAGAATGGCAGGAAGAAGCCCAACGCCGCGGACTGGATACGGAACGCAGTTGTCCCCTTATCTTCGACCGTTATTTGGACGAAAGCAGCGTGAAAATGTTCGAGACGACCCATGTGTTCACACGCAATGAAATCGAGGCACGCAACGAAATCAAATGGGAAACCTATACCAAAAAGGTACAAGTGGAAGCACGCATCTTCGGCGACATGTGCATGAATCACATCATTCCCGTGGCCACACGCTACCAAAGTGCCTTGATAGACAACGTGCACAAAGTACAGGAGGTTTTCCCTGCCGAGACTGCGGCCCGACTGAATGCCAAGAACCTGGAACTGATAGAAAAGATTTCGGAACACACAAGCTTCATTGCCGAAAATGCAGACCGGCTGGTGGAAAACCGGAAGGTGGCCAACCGCATTGAAAACGTACGCGAGAAAGCCATTGCCTACCACGACACGGTGGCTCCCATGTTGGAAAGCATACGCTACCACGTAGACAAACTCGAACTCATCGTGGACGACGAGATGTGGCCGCTTCCGAAATACCGCGAACTGTTGTTCATCCGATAACCATACGACATGGAGTATTTCTTTCCGGACCATCCGGTTCCGGCAAGAATACTCCTTCGTTTATTTATAAACCTCAACCCTACACCCAATGAAAAGCTCTTTGTTTAAAATTACCGCAGGACTCTATCTTATCCTACTCACAGCCTGTTTCGGCGACCGCGACGGCAAGTATCCCGTCTTCCCGGAACAGCCGACGCAAAAAGCGCGCCAAGGATTCAAATGGGAAATCGTATCCGGCGCGGGACTGCAATTCTGGGCACAACGCGACAGCCAGACTTGTGTCGTCACGGACGGACTGCTCGAAGGGGCAGTCGTCAAACACACAGGCCGCTCCCGCTCCGACGGCCGTCCCGTCATCAAAGTCTTCCATATCGAAGACGGCGATATCGACGACGTACTGGACCAATTGGAAGAAAGCTCGGGATGGAACAGCGAAGAAACCTGCAAGTTCAAGGAAGTGGATTGCGAACGCAAGGGAGTGACGCGCTACGTCCTCGTACCCACCGGCGACTATGCCGACCGAATCGAAGCCGCCATGGAAGCGAAAGAGGCCATTCCCTCTACTTGTAACGGTTGGGGCGTGGGCAACAGCGGACGGAGGTATTTTGAAATCCACGACAGCCATCCGGACAAAGCCATCTTCATGGAAATAGGACAAGAGCAGCCTCTCTTCGATCCGGAAAGCATCGTCCTCACGGATATTCCCCTACAAACAGTCCGGGGAGAATTGGTCATAGGACACGAAGTACGCACTTTCACCTCTTGCGGTGACACAATGGTATATTGGGTCAAGGACCTGACCGAAAAACTCCTGCCCACTTACGACAACGCCACCCAAGGAACCCGGAACGGCTATCCGGCCTATGCCGAACTGCAAATCCGGAATATGGGAAAAAGCTACGAGGGTTTTGCCGCCGGATACGCCGGTGTGTACGAGGTGACAGAGGTCAGGGATGTCAAGACCGTGGCACTCACGGCAGGAAAGAATTACGATAGCCGGAAAATTTCGGTGGACAGTCTGAACACTCTTGTCACGTCGGCTTCCCTCGACATCATCTATACCCCCACTCCCGGTGAAAAAGACATAGAACTCAATGCGCCGGAGAACGTATTGCCATTTCTGGAAGTCTACGTCAACAAGAATGGAACACTCCTTGTCAACATGAAACATTTCGCCGACATCTCTTCGGATACCCCGTTCAGCATCGAACTGAAAGCTCCTCCCATGGACACGTTCCACAATAAAGGAACCGGCACACTCATCCTGAAAGACGGGGCATACAGTGACGGCGACGTACGCATCACTGCCGACGGCCCGATAATGTGCGGCCCCATCACTTGCCGGGATTTGTATGTCGCCGCCACAGGCAACAAAAGTTTCCACGCAGACCAACAGCTTACGTGCCGCGACATGATACTGAGCGCAAAAGCAAACGCCTTCATCAACCTGACCGGCGGTATCACCTGCCGCCTCCTGAACGCGCAAGCCGAAGGGGGAAGCAGCATCAACGCCAAGGAGATAACGGCTACCGACGTTGCGGCACAATCCTCTTCCTCCGGAACCGTCACCCTCACGGGCAGTTGCACAAAGGCCGCACTGGCCAATGCGTCGCGCGGAAGCCTCGAAGCCGAGGGGCTGCAAGCCATGGACGCCACAGCCACGGTGACCGGCGAAGGCGTTACCAGTTGCCATGCCACCCGCAAGTTGGAGGCAGACCTGCGTGGGACAGGCACTATATCTTATAAAGGCCGTCCGCGCATCGTCTGCAAGACACCTTCGGGAAGAGACCGCATTAATCGTATAAAATAAAAAGCATGAAAAAACAGATTTGTCTTCTTCTCGTCTCAGCCATTGCCTACTGTAGCTGCACAAAGAGCCCTGCCCAATCCCTTTGTGACGGGAAAACCGGGGCAAGCCCCAAAGACATACAGACACAGAAAGTGACCGTCGGCGACTTCAACGCCATATCAGCCACGTCGTCTGTCGATGTGGTTTATATCCCATCTGACGATGAAACGTCCGTGGAAATCCGTGCGAGCAAGGCCGTCCTGCCTTACATCAGTGTGCAAGTGGATGCCCGCGGCACATTGGTCGTAGGCATGAAAAAGCCCAAAGACCTCACAAAAACCAAAGGGATAAAGGAAGTGCATGTCAAGGCACGCCCGGTCGGCAGCTTGTCTGCCTCCAGTTCCGGGGACATTTTCGTAAAGGACGGCCTGCACGTAAAGGGCGACCTCCGTCTCACGGCAGGCAGCAGCGGCGACATCTCGTGCCAAGACATCAGTTGTAAAGACCTGCATGCTACATCCAACAGCAGCGGTGACATATCAGGCAAGTCCGTTTCCTGCGCCCTCCTCGCAGCGGCCTCCAACAGCAGCGGCGACATCTATTTCGGTGGTTCAAAATGCAAACAGGCCGACTTGCAATGCAACAGCAGCGGGGATTTGCACATCAAAGGGTTGGAGTGCACGCATTTGATAGCCACAGCCACCTCCAGCGGAGACCTTCGTCTGCAGGGTAAATGTGAACAAGCCAAATATACAGCCTCGAGCAGCGGCGACATCGATGCCGGCAATATGGAAGCCCGGCATGTGGATGCCAACGCCTCTTCGGCAGGAGACATTTCGTGCCACGCCTCGGAATCGCTGAATGCCCACACAAGCGGCGGAGGGAGCATCGCCTATTCGGGGAATCCCGCGCAAGTATCCGCTTCAGGTAAAGACATACAAAAGCGTTAACCCCCTCCCCCAAACAGCAAAGGGACTGTCACCGGCCAATCCCGGGACAGTCCCTTTGCTGTTTTCCATACAAGACGACAAGAGCTTTATCCAACCGACCGCTTATGCCACACGGCCTTGAACCGCAACCATCCGCGCGGCCCGACTACAATCAGCGTCACGGCAAAAAGAATCAGCAAGATGCCGACCACATTACCGCCCGTAAGCCTCTCGTGGAATACCATGACACCTACGAACAATGCCGTAAGCGGCTCCAACGCCCCGAGAATAGCAGCCGGAGTGGCACCGATGTTCCGGATGGCTTTCGCAATGGTCACCATGGATATCAGGGACGGGAACAAAGCCAGTCCCAACGCGTTCATCCATTGCGTCCCTTCCGTAAGCCACTGCAAATCCATCCCCCCGCGCAGACGGACGATATAGACCAACGAACCGAACAAAATGGCATAAAACGTGAGTTTCAATCCCGGCATCTCTTTTAAGGAAGAACGGTTCACGCCTACGATATACAGTGCGTAGGTCAACGAGGACATCAGCACCAGACACACGCCCGTCATGCTCAGCGTGGCACCGCCTTCGCCTTTATAAAGCATGGAAATACCTACAAAAGCCGTGGCAATGGATGCTATTTTCACCACGCTCAACCTTTCTTTGAAGAACACGGCCATAATCACCGCCACCAGCACGGGATACATGAACAAAATGGTAGAAGCGATGCCTGCATCCATGTAGTTGAAACTCTGGAACAGGAACAACGACGAGAAGGAGAACAGCAATCCCATGACCGCCACCGGAAGTATCTCATTCCGCTTCAGGGCAAACGACTGCCCGCTCATCTTCATCATCACGGCCAGGAACAGCAAGGCAAACACATAACGGTAGAACAACACGGAATCCACCCTGATGCCCGAAGCATAAAGCGGAAGGGCGAACAACGGATTCAGCCCGTAACTTACCGACGCTATGACACCATAGGCATAGCCTTTCACTTTTTTATTATCCATGATTCCCGTATTAATATTGGTTCCAACTACTCATCTCCTCCAACGACTTGCGCGCTTTCTTGCGGGTCTCCCCCGCCGGATAGCCCAACGAGATGAGCAGAGGTACGCGCTTTCCTTTGATGCCGAGCAGCTTTTTCACTTTCTTTTCGTCGAACCAGCCCATGATACAAGTCCCCAAACCCAACTCGGCCGCCTGCAAACAAAAATGCTCCACGGCGATGCCTACGTCGAGCAAAGAGTATTCCTTGTCTTTGATGACACTACCGATACGGGCCGTCAAGTTCATTTTCTCCAGCACCACAGCTACGATGACGGGCACCTCACGGGCAAACCCGTTCATCCCCATTCCGGCAGCCGCCGCTCCCATTTGCGGCAACAACGCCACATCGTCCACGACAACAAATTTCCACGGTTGTGAATTACAAGCCGAAGGAGCAAGCCGTGCAGCTTCCAGACATTTCATCACCATTTCACGGCTGACAGGGCGCGACTCGTATTTCCGGTCACTTTGCCGTTTCTGTATCAGTTCAGACAAATTCATACTTACATTTTTTATTTACGCTGCAAAATTAGATATTTTATGGGAAATACGTTTTCCCCTCATCTGTTTTTAACAGCTTTCTTACGCATAAACCGGAATAATTTCCTTTTTTCTCTTGTATCTCATATACCCGATACATATCATCAGCGAAACCAAAGTGGACAACGGAGGAGCAAACCCCATGAGAAACAAAGAAGAAGAACTCACCAGACTGAAGCCGTAAGACAAAGGTATGCGGAAGAGGAAGGTGGAAATCACGCTGTGTACCATGGGGAACACGGAATTGCCCTGCCCGCTGAAATAGGCATTGATGCAGAACACGAAACTCACTATGATGCAATCTATGCTGTATCCTCGCAGATAGCCGGAAGCCATCTGCACCACCTCGCTGTCGCGGGTGAAGATACCCGTCAGCGTGTCCGGCAGGAATTGTGAATAGAGGCACACCGAAATGCCGAAGACCAACGCCATGCCGATGCCTGCATACAGGCAACGGTTCATGCGCACACGCAGCCCGGCACCGTAGTTTTGTGCCGTCATGGCCGCCACGGCCGACGATATGGCCATCGGCGGCAACATGGCAAAGACTATCAGCTTCTCTACGACTCCCAAAGCCGCCGAAGCCACCACGCCCATACCGTTGACAATGACCGTAATCAGCAAAAAGGAAAAATTGACCAACAAATCCTGCAACGCGATAGGTGCTCCCAGCAGCAGCACGCGCCTGCAAAGCTGTCCGTCCAGACGGATATCGCGACGCGTAAACTCAAAATGGAAACCTTTCCGGTACAGATACCACAAGGCCGTAGCAAAGCTTACCCCTTGCGAAACGACCGTGGCTATGGCCGCTCCCGCCGCCCGCAGATGGCAGCCACCCACCAGAATGAAATCCAGCACGATGTTCAACGCACAAGCCAACGCCACGAAATAGAGCGGCGTGCGCGAATCTCCCAGTCCGCGCAAAATACCGCACACGACATTATATCCTATAATAAAAGGAATGCCCAACGAACAAATCCACAGATAGGCTTCCGTATCGGACAACGCCTCGGGCGGAGTGTGCATCAACTGCACCGTCCGGCTATGAAAAGCTACCATCAGAAAGGTCAGTACCGCACCGACTGCGGCAAACAGCCCGATAGAGGTTCCGATAATGGACGCCGTTTTCCGGTAATCTTTCGCTCCCGTGGCGATAGCAATCAACACGGTCGTCCCCGTGGTAAGCCCGAGGATGACGCCCGTCACAGTCTGCATCACCTGACTTCCGATGGCCACGGCGGCCACACTCGCAGCATCGTCATACTGCCCCACCACAAACAAGTCGGCTCCTCCGTAGAGTGCCTGAAGCACATTGGCCAATAAAAACGGGACTGCAAAATGTAGCAGAACCTTCGGCACGCTCCCTTGTGTCAAATCCAATTCTTTCATTTCTACGTCTTTTTTATTTTACCACACATAAAATGCCGGATAAGTTGATTGGTTTTACCCAGTCATCTTATCCGGCATTTCATTGTTGCCCTCCGATGAGGATTACAAAACATTACGAATATTATTTCGGCTGCAAAGGTAGGACTTATTTTTCATCCGGCCAAAAGAAAAATGCCATTATGGTATTTTTTCGATAAATATGACATCCTGCGCATCCCGTTTTCCGAACTTTGCAAACGTGATGTACCGACTTTCCTTTCGGAAGAAAAGAACAGCCCGTTTTATCCTACCACTGCATAAACTTCTATAAAACAATAAAATAAATCAGCATTCCCCAAGCAGGCATTCCACTTTCAGCACTTCATTTCCACGTATTCATCTTATCGTTTTTTCACCTTCAAGAGAAACGAAAATCATTTGGCGCAGAACGAAAAATCGCTTGCCTGAGATTGAAAAATCATTTGGCGCAGAAAAATCCGCCGATGAAAGCCAACCTTTTTAGAAGTACACGATATTTACAAACCTGCGCTCTTGGAATCTAAAAAGCACCAAACGCTCCGGACATTACGGCCACAACCGAATGCCCGGAGCGTTTCCTTATGATGTACGTTCCGGCCTACTTGAAGAAACGGAACGCTTGTTTGCCTTCACCGGTAACAACCTGAAGCAGATAGGTGCCGGAAGCCAGACGCGCCAAAGAGATTCTGCCCGAACGTCCCTCGCGCCGGTATTCCGTGGAAAGCACGCGTCCGGAGGGATCCACGATGCTTAAACCGCATTCGCTGTCCTCGGGCAGACCTTCAATCCACAGGTCGTCGCCGACGCGGCGCACCGACATCTGTCCGGCATTCACTCCCTCTACTCCATCGCCGGAGAAACCTTCCTTATGGAGAGTCAACTCACCGTACACGGAAGCGTCCTCCAAAGAGGTGGCACGCACCACGATATCTCCGTTGCCCGTTTCGGTCGGGGTCAGGATGCCGTCTTCATCCAAAGTGGCCAGACCGGCTCCCTGTACCACGCTCCATGCTACGAGTTGGGAGGCATTCGCGGGTTGCACGGATGCCTGCAAGTGCAACCGCCCGGTGAGGGGAGTCAACTGCGTCGTACCTTCCACCGTGGTCACTGTGACCGACTGCGGCAGGATGCCGAAATCCTTTTTCACGACGGTCACACGGGCCTCGATCTCCGTTCCGTCCACAGTCGTGGCGCATACCACTATTTCACCGTTCTCCTTTCCCTGAGCCGTCAACACACCGTTTTGATTCAGCGAGGCCAGTTCGCTGCCTTCCAGAATCCGCCAGTTCACCGTACGGATATCCGCCATGGCCGGCAGGATTTCGGCCTGCAAATGCAACGTGGGCTGTGAAGGTGTCAGCACGAGTTCCTTCTCTATGGCCAGCACGTTCAACTGTTCGGCAGGTACCACTGTCCATGCCCCGTCCGTGCATACCACATTGGAGCGGCCGCTTCCGGACGACCTCTCCTTGGATGTCCTCGTCATCGGTTGCCATTCGTCGGAATAGGTCTCGTCATACTCCAAGGCGTAGAAATACGTCCCGTCCCCGGCGTTCAGGTCGGTATAGGCCGTATGGGCACCCGACACCTCGGCCAACAGGTCCAGACGGTCGGCGGACGTTCCGCGCAAGACGCGGTAACTGTCCACAATGCCACCCTCGTAGGCGTTCCATATCAGGTTGACGGCACCGCCCACTCCTTTGTTCAGCATCAGGTGCGTACCGCTGTGCACACGGCTGGCCGGACTTTCCACACCGAACGTCGTGCCCAACTTGATGCAATAGCGGTCGGACGAGACAGAGGGATTGGAGGACGTGTCTACGAACTCTCCCGCCCCTGGAGCCACCTGCGCAATGCAGTCAAAGGCATTGTAGCGTCCGCTCTCCTTATATATATTCACGGTGGTGACGAAATCCGGCATGCCGGGCATGTCCCACGTCACTTTGTTCTTGCCGGTAGCCGCATCGATGCCTACCAAACGGATAACGGGCACAGGCACTTCGCCCACGATGCGGATGTGCTTCTCTTCCGATTCCACCACGCCGCACACGGAATCGCGCACCGACAAGCGGAAGGAATAATCACCGGCATCGGGGAACACCGCCTTGGCTTCCCGGCTCCCTACGCGGAGCAGCATCTCGATACGTTCGTCCGACAGCTTCACGTCGATGTCCTCGCGGGAAGCCTGCGCAAAGGCTTCGGGAAGCGTGAAGGTAATCTCCGTCCCGGCCAGTCCTTCGGCGGGGAAGTCGAACGAAAGGTCGATGTCGCGCACCATCACGTTCTTGGTGGCCGTTTCGCCATCTGCCGTGCGGACGGTCACGGTTTTCAGCCCCGGCTCGTTCCATGCCACTTCAAACCGTTTCCCTTCCTGACCGAGAAGCGTTCCGCCGTCCCAGTCCCACTCGGCGGTTTGCAAAGCGGCATCGGGCACATTATACGTCAAAGCCACGGCCTTGCGCGGTGCCGTCACCGTAGGTCCGGCGATGAACTGCTCGCTCACCTTAAAGGAATAGGTCTCCGACATGAGCGAATGGGCATCCCACAGGTCTATGGCCTGTACCTGCACCTCATATTCCTGTCCGGCCTCGAACCGCTCGATGGGAATCATCTTGCGCGTGGCTTTCTGGTAATATGCCCCGGGGATGACCGCTGCCTTGCCGTTTCCGCCGTTCAGCGGTGAGATGATATAAGCACCCTCGCCTTCTGCCCCTTTCTTCTTCACGCTCACATTGTAGCGCATCTGCATGGCCGGGGTTTCCTTGTCGCAGGCGTCATCCCATTCCAACAATATGCCGAGGCCTTCCTGAGTGGCCCGCACATGGGCCGGGGCCTCGGGGGCGGTGTTCTCGATGCCGGTGCGGAGCAACGTTACCCCGTCATTCCCTGCATGATAAAAATCAGGAACACCGTCATGGTTCACGTCGGCCATGCCATCCACAAATCCCAACTCCTGATTGTGCAGCACTTCTATCCGTCCCGAGCGGTCGCGCTCCATATACAGTATGGCATATTCCTTCTTGCTCACGTTTTGTTCGTAGAAATCATAGTACACCAAGATGTCCGGGCAGCCGTTGTTGTCGAAATCGGCTATTTTGACCACTTCTACAGTATAACGGCTACTGTGAGCGTTTTCAAATACAAATTTGACCGGAGTGCCGAACGTGTAATCCTTATTGCCGAAGCAAATGCCTATCACATCCTTATCTACTCCGTCATTACCGTAAGTCACTACTTTGTCCGGCATGCCGTCGCCGTCCATATCTTCGTAAGTGACTATCGTACCTTCACTACCGGGAGAATAACGTACGTCGAATTCCAAACCGCCGTTGTTCAGGGCAAAGGCATCTTTCCATTTCCCATCTACCCTGCCACGTGTGGAGAAGATGTCGAGCAAGCCGTCACGATTGACATCGTATAAAAATTCTATCTGTATCCAATTCCCGTCTCCGTCATCCAAGGTCATTTTCTCAAAATTGGTGTTGTCGCCCTTGTTGACATAAAACTCGGACGGTGCATAAAACCCGACCGTAGCATCCACCAGCTCGGGAAAACCGTCATTGTCCAAATCCGCAAAGCCGTGCTCGACCAGCAACGGATTGGCATCGAGGGCCTCAAAGTCGCGGCCTCCGCGATGAAGAATCAGGTTGCCCTTATTGTTCCGTACCGCAAAATCGGCATCCCCATCCATGTCAAAGTCCAAAACGGGGGCTTGGCTTCCCATGCCGGCACGGGATTCTGCCGTAAGGTTTGAATTGAAAATGGTCCCCAGTTTTTCAAACCTTCCGTATCCGTCATTTACGTAAAAGCCGTTTTGGTCCAAGACATCCAATATGCCGTCTCCGTCCATATCCCAGAACAAAACCGGCCAAGTCATCCCCAATGCCTCGTGGGAAACCTGCTGCCATGAGACACGCTGCACCGTCACTACCTTTTCGCGTACATCCTTCGTGCCGTCCGCCGGATTCGTCACCGTCAGGCGGAGATGCTTCTCACCGGGCACGCTGAACGTCAGCCATACCAGTGCACTGTCAGCCGAGGCCTTTATGGCTTTTCCTCCGTCGAAATCCCAAGCGTAGTCCAACCCGTCGGCACGGGAAGCTGCCGTCAGTACCAACGTGTCTGCCGCTGCCAACTCATCATCCGACACCGTGAACGCTGCCTGTACAAGGTCGTGCCTGTACACCACCTCGTCCGACCACGCCGAGCCTTTGCCCATCGGGTCCACCGTCTGTATGGCTATATAGTACGTTCCCTGCTTCCAACGGCTCACATCCAACGTGGCATCCAGATTTGCTCCCATGTTGCCGGGACGGAAATCGCGGCGGCTGCCGTCGGCATTCGCCCCCGAGAAATAGATGTCGTCCTTGCCGGGCGCACTGCCGATGCGGAGGGCATAGGTCAAATCCACGGTAGAAGTCTCCTTGTCCTTTCCCGGCTTCCAGGCAATCTTCAGTTTGCCGCTCTTACGGTCGAGGTTTACTGAAGGGGCAGACATGCGTTGCGGGGCTTCGTTGGCCGGGATGTCCTGCAAGAGGGGCAAGTCGCGGTATGTCCAATAACCGACAGTAGTCTCCAGCGTGTCAGCCAAAATCTCTAAATATCCGTCATTGTCCACATCGATCACCACGACATTCTCGTCCAAACGGCTCATCACAGCCTCCATCCAATCGGTTTCATAATTACTGTTCCGTTCATAATTGAAAGTCCCGTTCACTTGCATCTCGAACGGCTCTTCTACTTTTTCCATATTATCCAAACAGAACAAATATAGACCATTTACTGAACGAGAGTAAGCTATATCGGACTGTCCCTCCTGCTTTCCGGCCAACAATTCCATAAAACCGTCGTTATTGTAATCCAAACACTGCCCGAACGCCCATTGGGTTTTGAAGCTATGTTCGTGAATCGCAAAATCTCCTCGACCCTTGTTTTCGGCAAAGACTAAAAAAGAAAAACCGGAAGAAGACAGATAGTCGAACGTAAGCAAAATGTCCACGTCACCGTCCTTGTCGAAGTCGTAGCAATGGATGTCCGTCACGTCCAAATCCTTCACCAAGGTCTGTTCCTCGAAACGGTCACCGCCTAAGTAGGTACGGGTGTACACCCGCTTGCCTTCCGTATCATTATAGATATAGTCGGGAATGCCATCGCCGTTCAAGTCCTTCACGGTCAGCTCGCCCGGTTGCCGGGAGGCCACGAAGCGGTTGTCGCCCATGTTATAGAAAATCGTGCGCGGCCCCACCAAATCCATATAGCCGTCGCGGTTCACGTCGATTGCCTGCGTGAATTTGTAGCTTTCATCCACCTCAGGACTTCCCCCCACGAACATGCCGTCACGCAACGACGGCAGGCCACCGGTGTCGAACTTCCCGTCAGCCTCTTCCGCCTTACGGGCTACCAACGAATCGGCCTGCACACGCGAAAGGGTATCGATGCGCGTGGCGGTAAACGTCCCGTCGGGATTTTGGTAGAGAATGTCCCAGTCCGTAGCGTTGAACGAGAACAAGTCCGGAAGCCCGTCGTGGTTCACGTCCAACGGATAGGCAGAATAAGCCTGATTCATCAGACGGTAGGTGCCATCCCCTTGGCTCAAAGCTATTTCCAACGTTCCGAAATCCGTGAAGTCTCGGTTCGAGAAATCCGGCACGCCGTCATTGTTCAGGTTCACCAAGAGCCTACTTTCATTTTGGTAACTCCAAGGCAAATCAAGCGCGTTCTCCCGCACGTAACACCCGGGGGCACGCCAAACATAACGATTGTTTTCGTTTCGCCACTGGCCCTCACCTATTGCATAATATTCCTTCACCCCGTCGCCATCGGCATCATAAAAGAAAGAAAGGTCGGAAATGTACAAGGATTCAAGCGGGACGGAACCATCCGTCAATAACTGTTGCGCCGGGGACAGGAGGAACGAAGCCGCCCCCATGGTCACCAATAATAGTCGTTTCATCATAAAGTCTCTTTAAAACAATAATATGCCTATCGACCTCCCTGCATCGGCATGATGATACTCTTGATGGATAACTATAACAAAAAAGCGTGGAGATCTGTACCCGTCACCCGTCCCACGCTTCGAGGCTCTCGCATTGCCCATTGTAGTAGAACGAGCAACGCAGAACCCACGCCGATGAGTTTATATAATCCCCCTTGGAATTTGCCTTCTTCCTTCTGCCCATAGGAGCAAATGGACAAAACAATCCCTCGGGGATATTTATAAAAACATCCCATGGGCATCTACCGTTGCATAGTTCATGACTACAATTTTGAATTTGCGAGATTCGAAGCGTCAAGAACCAGCGCGTGATAAACGCCTTCTTATTTATAGCGGTTCCCCTCTCCCTCCCCGTCCACTCCCATTCCCCTCTGCCGCAAAGGACAGATGTTCCTGTTCGTATCGGCGCAGGTCGCCTTGCTTGGATCGGCCTACCGGTCGCTACCGGACATCACGACACAGCAAGAATCACCGGGAACCCAATGCAAAGTTAATCTTTTTTAAGGACCAATTCCATAAAGAACGGACAAAATTTTGAAGTTTTTATCGTCCGGACTCCTTTTATCCTTTCATATTCAACGCTTCCATGAAACGGCGAATCACTTCGGGCTTGCCTGTATGCTTACCGTCGTCTTCGCTCAACTTACAAGTATCGTTGTAGAAAGTCCATGACTCCGTGATTTTCACGGCCACCAGTTTGATGACGATGTTCATGGGCTTCACGCCCTCAAAGTCGTTTGTGAAGTGCGTGCCTATCCCGAAAGAAGGTTGGCAATACTCCCGGGCGTAGCGTTGTATCTCTATCGCACGGTCCGTGTCGAGCGCATTGCTGAATATGACTTGCTTCGTGCGGGGGTCGATGCCTAACGAACGGTATTTCTCCACAATCCTTTGCAGTTCCGCGCGGTTGTCGCCGCTGTCCACGCGAAGACCTTTGAACAGGTTGGCAAAGTCCTCCGAGAAATTCAGGCT
>OGXA01001103.1_pt1 | contig 22998 bp, 22 predicted proteins | sample 1576171 | NCBI WGS metagenome assembly OGXA01 (sample SAMEA3541587, study PRJEB24748) | human gut metagenome | biome: human gut; feature: human-associated habitat; material: faeces | place: China | collected 2012 | reverse complement strand
GTTGTATCACTTGCGGAGAGACAAGGGAGAGTGCAGTAGTAAATGCATTAGATGCGAAAAAGGCATGGCTTGAAGCATATTTTCAAAATAATGATTGCGAAGTAATCTTAACGCAGTTATAATGAAGTGGCAACAAATTGGCAACAGAAAATCAGCGAGCCAAAATAATATATGTAACAGAAATAAAATGACGGCAGAAAAGAGATAAAAACTAAACAAATACGTTTAACAATATCTCCGGATTTGTCGAGTTTGAATAAAAAATTTTTATCACAGGGCAAACAGTTTTATCCAGTTTCAGGGCAAAACTTTCAGCCAGTGAAATGACAAAAATCATGTGAAAACATGAAATGCAATTAAGAATAAAGAATGACCTTGATGGTCTGGAATATCCAGACTGTCAGGGTCTTTTTTCTTTGGCAGCAGTTTCACGATGTTGAAGAAGTAGAGAAAAGCCTTATTTTAAGGGATTTTAGAGGTGCTAAAAGCGACATAAAATTTGAATTTTATGAGGATACCTGAAATCAGAGAAAAACAAAATCTGAGGAAAGGGGAAGTTAAAGGGAATTGGTTTCAGGAGGAAAAGTTTTATGATTATTGATGAAGATTTATACATCAAGAGAATGAAAACTTTGCCCCAAAACAGAATGAAAGAGATTGCCCTTTGACATAGAGTATTTTCCGATATGTTTTTTTGGGAAAATCAAAACCCATTCTGGGAAATCATTCCCCATTCGGGAAAAAGGGAATTGCACAATATCAGGAGGTGCTGCTATGCGTAAGAAAGGTTACAAAGGAAGATGTGAAAAGAAGGATTTAAGCAAGAGTCAGGAAGTATGCAGAACATACGATGCAATACAATCCAACTATGCAGATATTCTTCAGAATGACAACAGTATACAGGAAATCAGATGCAATGTGTTAATGGACGGTCTGGCAGAGGGAGCTTATACCTCAGACTTGAAAGAATGATGAACTCCGCATTTGCGCGCCGGATCGTAATAGCTTTCATAAATCTGTAAATAAGTTCCCTTTTTGTTATTTGTTTTCTTAAAAAAATAAGACATAAAAATCACCCTTTTTATTATAACACTATAGCACTATATAGCGAATGGGCAAAAAATATTTTTGTCAAGTTTTTGAAATATAAAAAAATCCAGCAAATATGCTGGCTGTAGCTATATTGGTATATAATTATTTCCAGAAAAGTCTAGTGCTAAATCCTAAAGATGGGTTAAGGGAGTTGTTGGAGAAGGCCTATGAATTTATGAAACAGTTTGTGATTGCTGGGGTTAATCTGTTGGAGAGGTTTCTGGAGAGTGTGAGGAAAATAGTTGAAAGAAAGAGATAAAAAGATAGTTATATGCAGCTAGGAAATGATTGTAATTTATTGTTGATGATGTTAATATATTGTTAGGTTTTAGCGAACAAGCATAATGATAGAATGAGGTAATCAAATGGATGAACGTTTTGGAAAGTTTGTGCGAAACAAACGAGAAGAAAAGAAGATAAATTTACGAAAGTTGGCTGAAATTCTGGAGATTGCACCGGCATATATGAGTGACATGGAAAAATCCAGAAGATATCCACCAGATAAGGAGAAATTAGCTAAAATTGCTGAGGCATTGGAACTTACCGAAGATGAAGCAAATACAATGTATGATTATGCTGCACTGGCAAAAGATAATTCTGTATCACCGGATTTACCTGAATATATTATGGAAACAGATAATGCACGAGTTGCACTTAGAAAGGCAAGAGACCTGGGACTTGGTGATAAGGAATGGATGGATGTAATAAAAATGCTTGAAGAGAAGGAGAAAGAAGCAAAGAAGTGAAGTATTTTGAGTATTCACCTTCTCAGCTTGAAGCAAAGGCAAATGAGCTGACAGAGAAGTATGATAAAGAGAGACTGGTAAGAGCTAAACACATAGATGTATATGATATCGTGGATTTAATTGGCTGCACGCCAGACTGGTTTTATATCACACCAGATTTAAGTGTATTGGGAATGACTGCATTTTATGATGTGTGCATGTATTCATGGCCTTATGACCATTATGAAAAAGGAATGATACCTAAGCGTATTAAGGTTGATAAAGGTACGATAGTGATAGACAAGGCATTGCAGGAGAGTGGCAATATTGGGAGAGAGAACTTTACCGTGATACATGAATGTTTCCATCAGATATTGCATCCGAGATGCTTCCGTAATAAGGGCGCAGATTACACGAAAATGTGTACGCAGAAGTCTTTTAAAAATCATACAGAACGAGTCCGAAATATGACAGCAATCGATATTATTGAATATCAGGCAAACTATTGTGCAGCAGCATTTCTTATGCCTAAGGAAGCAGTAATAAACACTTTTGCAGAAACTATGGGACAGACAATAGGAAACAGTCTTATATCGTTGACAGATTATGGAGTTAAAAGTGCAATTAAAGAGACTGCAAATCGGTTTGAAGTGAATTATACAGCAATGAAATACAGACTGCAGACACTAAAAATATTGGCGAGAGAGCCTCAAACAGAGGAATATATCGTATAGAATGGAGCAATTATGAATCAATCGACATATAACACACTAAAATCATTTATCTGGGGAATCGCAAATGATTGTCTAGTAGATGTATATGATGTGGGAGATTATAGAAAAATAATACTGCCGATGTTTGTCATCAGGCGATTTGATGCAGTATTAGAGCCTAAGCATGAGGAAGTGATAAAGGCAAAAGAACAGTTTGAAAAGGCAGGAATTACGGAGCTTGATGCTGCGCTTTCTGCTGTTGCAGAACAGGCATTTGTTAATAAATCAGATTTTATACTGACAGATTTAAAATCCAGAACCAACCAGCAACAGTTGAAAAAAGACTTCATTGCTTATCTGGATGGCTTTTCAGAAAATGTTCAGGTAATCATCAATAAATTTCATATAAGAAATGAAATAGACAGACTATCAGAACAGGACAGACTTGGACTATTGATTGAGAAATTTGTAGATCCACGTATTAATCTGAGCAACAGACCAATATTAAATGAGGATGGTTCTGTAAAGATTGAAGCACTTGATAATCATACTATGGGAACACTCTTTGAAGAAGTAATCCGTATGTTTAACGAGGAAACCAATGTAACAGATGCAGGAAGACACTTCACACCAAGAGATATCGTAGAGCTTATCGCAGACCTTGCTTTTATTCCGATTCAGGATAAGATTCAGAGTACAACATACCGAATCTATGATGGAGCTTGTGGAACAGGTGGTATGCTTACGGTAGGAGACCAGCACATCAGGGAGCTGGCGGCAGAACAGGGAAAGAAGGTATCTATTCACCTTTATGGGCAGGAAAATGCTGATGAAACTTATGCTATTGCCAGAGCGGATATGCTTGTAAAAGGAGAAGGAAAAGAATCGGATCAGATTAGATTTGGCTCAACAATCTCTGATGATAAATTTGCTAAAGAAGAGTTTGACTTTATGCTTTCCAATCCACCCTTTGGTACGCCTTGGAAAACTGATTTAAAGGCATGGGGAATTAATAAGAAAGATGAAATATCAGACTCTCGTTTTATTATTAATTATGATGATAATCCAGAGTACAGTCTGATACCGGATATAGGTGATCCACAGATGCTTTTTCTTGCTAACAATATCAGCAAGATGAAGACAACAACAGAGCTTGGAAGCCGCATTATTGAAGTACACAATGGTTCATCATTATTCACTGGCAAGGCAGGTTCAGGACCAAGCAATCTGCGAAGATATATTTTTGAACAGGATTTATGCGAGGCTATTATAGCAATACCGGAAAATATGTTTTATAACACAGGAATTGGCACATATCTGTGGGTTCTTACGAATAAAAAAGAAGACAGACGAAAGGGCAAAGTGCAGCTTATAGATGCAACCAGTATGAAGTCTTCACTTCGCAAGAATCTCGGAGATAAGAATTGTGAAATGACACCTGAGATTCGCAAACGGGTTATAGATTTATATCTGGAGTTTGATAAGGCTGATTCAGAGTATAGCAAAGTGTTCCTGAACGAAGAATTTGGCTATTATCAGGTGGATGTCAATCGACCATTGCGTTTAAAGGTAGCAATCAACGAAAAAAACCTTGCTGTATTTAAGGAAAATGGAAAAGATGATGAGTTTTACCAATTCCTTGCTCTAAATAAAAAAGACTTAGAAAGTAATGACTATAATTCTTTTATAACTGAACTTGAGAAGAATGTAAAATCAGCCGATTTAAAATGGACGAAAAAACGTCAGAATGCAATCCGCAAATTCTTTTCAACAACAGATGAGAATGCTGAGCTAGTACGTGATAAGAAGGGAAATATAGAACCAGACAATAATCTGAAGGATTCAGAGCAGATACCGCTTTTATATGAAGGTGGAATCAAAGCTTTCTTTAAAAATGAAGTAAAACCATATGTTGAGGATGCATGGATAGATGAAGATAGTGCTGTAATCGGATATGAGCTTAGCTTTACCAAATATTTCTATAAGCCTGTACAGCTTCGGAATGTGGCAGACATCATTGCGGATATCAAGGCAATCGAACAGAGTACAGATGGGCTGCTCGCCTCTATTATAGGAGGTAGGGAGTGATGCTGAAGGGGTATGAGGAATACAAGAGGAGTGATAGTAATTGGATTACTAAAGTCCCAGCTCATTGGAAAGTGACTACATTAAGAGCATTATTAAAAAATGTATCAGAAAAGAATTATCCTCATAAGGAATTACTTTCAGTGACACGTGAAAAAGGTGTCATATTAAGAAACGTAGAAAGCAAAGAGGAAAATCATAATTATGTGCCAGATGATTTGTCTAATTATAAATTGGTGAAAAAAGGTCAATTTGTTATTAATAAGATGAAATCATGGCAAGGTTCTTATGGTGTTTCTGATTATGAAGGTATTGTTAGTCCTGCATACTTTACTTTTGACTTAGAATTTGAAAATGTGAAGTATTTTAATAAAGCTATTAGAAGCAAGGCATATGTTCCTTTTTTTGCACAATATTCTGTAGGAATTAGAGTGGGACAATGGGACTTGGATATTAATAAATTAAAGAATTTCCCCTTTTATATCCCACCAAGACAAGAACAGGACAAAATCGTCCAATATCTTGACTGGAAAACCTCGGAGATGAACCGATTTATTTGTCAGAAGAAAAAGCAGATTAAATTGTTGGAGGAACTGAAGGGGGCAATTATAAATAAAATAATTTTCTCTGGAATACATAATGTCGAAAAAAAAGAAACAAAATGTAACTGGATACCAGACATTCCAAAGCATTGGAAATTAAAAAAAGCAAAAGTTTTGTTCAAAGAAGTAGTTGATACTGGTTATGGAAATGAACTTCCTCTTTTGTCAATAACAAATAAAGATGGGGTTGTTCTTCAATCAGAAACAGGAAGAAAAAGGCGAATGTCTGAAGATGCATCAGGTTATAAAAGAATTAAACCAGGTGATATAGGATATAACTTAATGAATGCTTTTATCGGAAGCTTAGGGGTATCTGAATATGACGGCTTGATAAGTCCTGCGTATGCAGTATGCAGACCTATTGTGAAAATGTGCTCTAAATATTATCAGTATGTTTATAGAACACCACAGTTTTTACAGGAGTTTGACAATAATTCGTATGGAATTATGATAGAAAGAAATAGACTATATTTTGATAGTTTTAAACAGATAATGGCACCTGTGCCACCATATGAAGAGCAAATAGAGATAGTCGAATATCTGGAGAAAAGATTAGCAGAGATTGACGAAATGATATCCAGCATCCAAAAAGAAATCTCCCTCGTTGAAGAACTCAAGGTTAAACTTATTTCCGATGTAGTAACGGGACAGGTGGATGTCAGGGATATAAAGATTCCTACATATGAAACAGAGACGGATAATATAGAAACAGAAGATGATTCAGAAGAAATTTCAGATGAGCAAATATTTGATGAAAGCATAGAAGAATAGGAGGCTGCTGATGGACAAGAATATAATATATCATGGAAGTAATGTAGAAGTGGCTGTTCCGCGTATTCTTCAGAATGGCTTCTACAAGGATTTTGGATATGGTTTTTATTGTACAAGTTTGGAAAAGCAGGCGAAGCGTTGGGCGTTGACACGAAAAGGTGCATCTGTAGTCAACAGATATGAATACATTCCTAATGCAGAATTAAAGACATTGCAATTCTCAGAAATGACAGATGAATGGCTTGATTTTGTTGTAGATTGCAGGAGAGGTATCGAGCACGATTATGATATTGTGGAAGGGCCTATGGCAGATGACCAAATCTGGAATTTCGTAGAAGGATTTATGGATGGCAGAGTGTCAAGAGATGCTTTCTGGGAATTGGTAAAGTTCAATTATCCGACACATCAGATTGTGTTCTGTACGCAGAAAGCACTGGATACGCTGATATTTGAAGGGAGTGACACATTATGAAGAATAAGTACTTCCCAGACGAAGAAATAGAAACGAATGATCTCTATTTTGTATGTTACATGATAGAGAGAGTGGCAAGACATATTAAGCAGAAGAACAAGTATGTTGTAAATACAATCGGAAGAGATGGCTTATATCACCTGCTTAGTTGTGCCAATGTACTGCATTGTGAAAATCCGTTGAAAGTAGAAGAAGACTGGATTGAAGAATATCATCTGGAAAATGGAGAGTATGATATTACAGCGGTAGATAAGGAACTGGCTGAAATTATTCCGACGGCACTTGATATGGGAGCGGTATATCAGCGATTGATTAGAGATACTATGACATCTAAAGAAGATTATGTAGATGGAATTATAAAAGTATATAACAGTGAAATTTGTGATGTGATTGATGATTATAACTGCAGTGCATTTTATGAACCATCTTATGTGATAGCAAGAGCATATCAAAATGGTGGATTTTAGAATTTGAAAAGGAGGCAGCGTCTATGGCAACTAACATGAAAGAAAATGGATTTGAGACAATGATTGTTCGCTATATGGTGGATAATAACCATTATGAAGAGGGCAATAACAGCGATTACAATAAAATATATGCAATAGACGAAGTGCGCCTGTTCCGCTTCTTGCATGATACTCAGAGTAAAAAACTGAGTGAACTTCGCATTGAAGAGAATGCAGTGGAAAAAAAGAAATTTCTGGACCGCCTGAGTAGAAAATTATCAGATGATGGAGTTATTAATATTATTCGTAAGGGTATGAAGTATAAAAATCAGACAATTGATTTTTATATGGTAAGACCAAGTGAAGGTAATCAAGATGCCAAAGAAAGTTACGAAAAGAATATATTTAGTATAACAAGACAACTTCGTTATAGCGTTGATTATGGAAAACTTGCATTAGATATATGCATATTTCTAAATGGTTTGCCTATCATTACGACGGAACTGAAGAACCAGTTTACAAAACAGAATCATAATGATGCTATAAAGCAGTATAAGACAGATCGTACTCCAGATGAATTGTTGTTTCAGTTTAAGCGTTGTATTGTGCATTTTGCAGTAGATGACGATGAAATCTATATGTGTACAGAACTCAAGGGAGAGAAATCCTTCTTTATGCCTTTTAATAAAGGCAATAACAATGGTGCAGGCAATCCGGTAAATCCAGATGGATTGAAAACAGATTATCTGTGGAAGGATATATTAACCAGGTCGTGCTTATCGAACATATTAGAAAACTATGTACAGATAACAGAAGAAAAAGATGAAGATACCGGACATAAATCCTATAAGCAGATTTTTCCAAGATATCATCAATTGTCGGTGGTTACATCGCTCTTAGCAGATGCAAAGAAAGATGGACCAGGACATAGATATTTAATTCAGCATAGTGCTGGCTCTGGAAAGTCTAATTCTATTGCATGGCTAGCACATCAGCTTGTGAATCTGAAAAGGGACAGGAAGGATCTCTTTGATACTGTGATTGTTGTAACGGATAGAATAAATCTTGATAAGCAGATTCGTGATACTATAAAGCAATTTATGCAAGTATCAAGTACAGTAGGCTGGGCTAAAGATGCTTCTACTTTAAATGAACTTATGGAGCAGGGAAAGAAAATTATTATTACGATTGTACATAAGTTCCAATTCATACTTGATTCTGTATCGGCAGATTACAAGAACAAGAATTTTGCCATTATAATCGATGAGGCACATTCCAGTCAGAACGGAAGTCTTGCTGCTAAGATGAATATTGCTATATCTGGCAATGTATATGACGATGAGGATTATTTTGAGGATAAGTTGAATACGATAATTGAAGGTAAGAAGATGGCTCCTAATGCAAGTTATTTTGCTTTTACTGCGACACCGAAGAACAAGACTCTTGAAATGTTTGGACAAAAAATGTTCGACGAATATGGAAAACCAATTATGAATGAGGATGGAACGCAGAAGGCTAAGCCACATTATGTCTATACAATGAAACAGGCGATAGAGGAGAAATTTATCCTGGATGTTCTCAGAAATTATACACCATATGAGAGCTTTTATCACATTGTAAAAACAGTGGAAAATGATCCGTTATTTGATAAGAAACTAGCTCAGAGAATGCTTCGTTATTATGTTGAAGCCCAAAAGGTTGCTGTAAAAGAAAAAGCTGGTGTTATAGTTGAACATTTTCATTCTGAAGTGCGTCATAAGATTAAGGGACAGGCTCGTGCTATGGTGGTTGCAAGCAGCATTAAAAGAGCAGTCGAATATTACATGGCAATTAATAAGCTCTTGGAAGAGAGAAAGAGCCCTTACAAGGCAATCATAGCATTTTCCGGAGAAATTACTTATGAAGGGGTAACATATAATGAAACAAAGTTAAATGGATTCCCAAGTTCTAAGATTGAAAAGACATTCAGAAAAGACCCATATAGATTGCTTATTGTGGCAAATAAGTTTCAGACTGGATATGACGAACCATTGCTTCAGACGATGTATGTAGATAAAGGATTAGCTGATATTAAAGCTGTTCAGACTTTATCCCGCCTGAATCGCTGTCATGCAGATAAGAATGATGTGTTTATTCTTGATTTCCAGAATGATCCTGCTGATATTAAGGCAGCATTTGACAAATATTATAAGACGACTATTTTATCAGGAGAAACAGATGTTAACAAATTAAATGATTTAGTTGATGAGATGGAGCCTTTGGAAATATACTCAGATGATGAAGTGGCGAAGGTTGCAGAAATGTATCTTGATAATGAAGACAGATGTGAAATAGATCCGATTATTGATGAGGCTGTAGAACGATACAAGGAATTAGAGCCAGATGACCAGATTGATTTTAAGAGTTCTGCAAAAACATTTTTGCGTACATATAATTTCCTTTCATCTATACTGCCATATGGTTCTATAGAGTGGGAGAAACTTTCTATATATCTGTCATTTCTGGTTAGTAAGCTGCCTAAGCCCGATACAGGAAATGCAGATGAGATTATAGAAGATGTAGAACTTGAAAGCTATAGACTGGTAGCACAGGATACAATCAGTATAAAACTTGAAGATGTAGATTCTGAGATAGACCCTGTACCTGTAAAAACAGATGTAGGTATACCGGTTCCAGAATATGATACATTATCAAATATACTAGCATCATTCCATGAAAAATGGGGCAACTGTGGATGGACAGATGAGGATCGTGTCAGAAAACAGATTGCTGATTTACCAGATATTGTGGCACAAGATGAGACATATCAGAATGCTATGAAGTATTCTGATGCACAAAATGCAAGAGATGAGAGTGATAGAGCAACTTATGATGCAATATTGAAAAGTTTGGTTTCCGGTACGGAATTGTATAAAGCATTTTCGGATGATATAAGAAATAAGAATAATCAATCTTTCAAGAAGTGGTTGTTAGACTATGTATTTAATGTGACATATAAACCAGAGAGTAGGGTGTAATAAGATGCAGAGATAGGCAGGTCATATCCTGTTATATAAGGTTATGACCTGTCAATTAAAAACATGGTTGACAGAAAGATATGTTAGTGCTATTCTAATGTTAGAAAATAGCGAACAAGCTAACACCAATCTTAAAAAGGGTTAAAACCCTATATTTTTTAAATATGATGTTAGAAATAAGCGAACAAGCATAATAAATGGAGGCGATGAAATTGATACGTGGCTTATCGGAAGAAGAAAAATTTAAAGTGATTAGACCAATGTTAGGAGAACATATGCTAGGGGAATATGGAATGCCTATAATACATAAAACTGATGAGGAAAAGTTGGACATTGAGAATATGGAGCCGGTTGGAATTAAAAATTTAACGACCAGACAAGATAACAGTAAAAAAATAGTATTACCATTTGTGTATGGTAAGGATTTATTGAAATATTGGAATGATCCAATGAAATACATACCCAAACTTCAAACGGCAATGGCGGTAGGTACACCAGATTATAGTATTTATCCAACAATGAATATTAATGAAGTAAGACATAATGTGTATATGAACCGATGGCTTGGTTGTCTTTGGCAGACATATAAATGTGTTGTTTTACCAGTTATATCATGGTGGGGAGAAGATACCTATGACATATGTTTTAGTGGAATAGAAATGAATTCTATCGTTATAGTTTCAACAATAGGATGTCTGAATAATCAGGAAGTATTTTTGAAAGGGTTTAATGAGATGAAAAAGAGAATTGAGCCACCATTGATTATTGTATATGGAGATATGATATCCGGAATGACTGGAAGATTTGTAAATATAAAATATAAAGATGCATTTAACAATAAAAATAAAGAATTTAAGCAATTGTGTTTATGGAAAGAATCTAATATTTTTGAACGAAAGGATGTGTTACAATATGGGAAGTAGAGGAGCATTCGAAGATGTAGATACAGGAAAATTTAATTTTGTTGAAAATGGGCAGAATTATCATACTGTGGGCGATGTAGATGGGGTGCAGGTGATTTTACAGAATAGTGGTGCTGTTAAGGCTCCTGAATATTCGCACTCAGCAGAAAGAGCATATGCGGTTGTTCAGAATGGAAAGTTAAAACATTTATCTTTTTATGATGAGACACATAGGCAGATTATAAGCATTGATTTACTACATCAACATCATGGATTGATGCCACATAAGCACTTGAATTTAGACCATAGCGATAAAGGAATACCAATAACAGCGGATGAAGAAAAACTAATTAAGAAGATTAAGAGGAGGTTCGGATTGTCATGAGAGTTAATGAATATAAAGAATTAAAGGATTTTATATATGAATATGAATCAGGACGATCAATTCCTGCAGATAATTTAGAGCGACAAAAGTTTATGGGCATAGAGTTTAAGTACAATGATGTATATTACAGAATGTGCAGAGAGCCGCTGGACGAGAATGAAAAAGTTACTCTTTCAGACGGAAGAACAGGACAATATGATGTTATTTTATTACATTGTGAAAAGACAGGCTACCCCCAGTCAGAGAGTTATGAACTAATTGGATGGTATGCGGATTTAGACGATGTACTTGAAAATTGTATGATTCAGGGACGGAAGTTTAAAGATGTAATAATGGATGAACAGACGGAAATATTGGGAAAGGATTAATTTATGAATAGGTCGACAAAATATGTAAAAAATCAAGAACTAAAGAGGATTATAATGGTATCGTTAGCTGGGAAGTCGATGATACTCAGGATACCAGAATGGTCATAACCGCGTTAAAAAAGGCGTTTATGGTAGCAAAACCTGTTATCCTGAATTCGGATCAGGGCTGTCAGTTTACAAGCAATGAGTACATGAATTTCCTCAAAGAGAACCAGATCCGTCAAAGCATGGATGGTAAAAGCCGGTGGGCTGACAATATCATGATCGAACGATGGTTCCGGAGTTTCAAGTACGAGGAAGCCTATCTGACCCAATACAACAATATCCGAGAAACAAGGAAGGCTATTGGAAAATATGTGCATATATACAACTTTGAACGTTGTCATTCCGCACTCAATAATCAGACACCAGCATCCTGCTATTATCCAATCCTGTTACTGGATGATTGCGCAGCCTAGGGGGGATTTTCTCCCCTACCCAGTTACATATATCAGTTCATTATAAAAAGTTTATTTTTTTTGTCTTGACAACTGAACCACTATAATGGTGTGAAAGACATAAGATTGATCTTGTTGAATAAAAGAAAGAGGTAAATTGTGAGTGATTTCGGAAAAAACAGAGTACTGGCATTATATAAGATTCTGACAGCATATACAGACGAACAACATCAGATTTCTATGCAGGATATTCTGGTTCACATGGATGCAGAAGGTTATTACTGTAGTGAAGACAGTATTCTGCGATATATAAAACAATTAAGAAATGAATTAGGTGTAGATGTAATTTCCGGTCGTGGAAGGAATGCTCGTTATTTCATTGGAAACAGACTTTTGGAAAAGGAAGAGATGAAACTTATTATTGATTCCGTTAATGCGTCTAATTTCATTGAGAAAAGTATTGCCACCAAAATGATTGATAAATTGAAATCTACTATGAGTCTGTATGATGCGGAAGAACTGGATAGAAGCGTGTTAGGGATTAATATTGCAAAAGCAGAGAATAAGAAAATTCTCTATAATGTAAATTTGATTCAGGAAGCTCTATCTAAGGGGGTTCAGATAAGCTTTGATTATATGGTGTGGGATAGAAATAAGAAGTTGGTAAAAAAGTCGGATAGACGATATAACATGAACCCCTGGGCTTTAATATGGGCAAATGATAGGTATTATTTGTATGGCTATGATGTAAAAGAAAAAGATGGTGTATTAAGTGAAAGAAATTATAGAGTGGATAAACTTGATAATATCAAGTTGTCCAATATACCAAGAGCTGGTAAAAGTCAGTTCCGTATTTTTAATGCTAATACATATGTTTCAAGACGGATGGGTATGTTTTCAGGAAAAGAACAGGTAATAACTGTGAGAATTCCGGATACGTTAGTTGGCCCTTTTATAGATCAATTTGGTAAGAGGATTACAATTTCGGAATACACAGAGGGTATGTTGTTAGTTACTTTTAATGCAGTTGCGTCTGTTATCTTGCTTGGATGGTTATTAGGATTACAATATGTAGAGGTATTAGAACCACAGAGTGTTAGGAATGCTATGACTGATTTGATAAAACAAAATATGGAAATATATTCTAAAAAGAATTGACGCAAATATGCGGCAATTCTTTTTCCGTTCTATGATAAAATTATATATAATTTTACTGTTACCAATCATGCAAGAAATAAGCAACCACAAGGAGGTTTGGTGTTGAAAGATTACTTATTAGATGTTATGCAACAACATGAACATGGTTTGTATATGTGCGAATTACCAACGGGCAATGGAAAAACTTATGATTCGGCACGGGCAATGAAAGAATATGCGGATTTAATTGGTGATGATACCAAAATCATTTACTTGACAACTTTAAATAAGAATTTACCAGAAGATGCATTGAGGGCGGCATATGGGAGTGAGGAGCTTTATAAGCGTAATGTATTGAGATTACGCTCTAATTTTGATGAGGTTGTAGAAAAAATTCTTGAGATTGAAGTGCCGGAGGAAATGAAAACGGATGCGTATCTTAAATTATGCAAGGATGTTTCCCTTTATCGTAATGCTGTGGAAAAAAGATATGCCGATAAGGAATATATAAAAGAATTGGCTGGCAGAATAACAGAAGGGGACAGGCAGCTTCGATATGAAATTACTAAACGTTTAAAGAATAGATTTCAAACAAAGACACAGCGAAAAAATGCTATTAGAACTGATGCGAAATATAAATGGATTGGGAAATTGTATCCTGCGGTATTTACAGACGATTACAAAATAATATTAATGAGTGTCAGTAAGTTTATGAAGAGAAATTCTATTCTTATTGATTCTAGTTATGAGTTTTTGAATTCGGATTTAATAGAAAACGCAGTAATTGTTATTGATGAATTTGATGCAACGAAGGATACTATACAAAGTGAGCTGATTGATAAGTCGTTGGCAATGCAGGAAGACTATATACAGTTGTTTCGTCAGATATATCGTACTTTGAATCCAAACGATTTTTCTTCTAGTATGAGACAAGCTATGGATGAGGTCGAAAAATCAGGGAATAGAAATACATTTACAACACTAATGGATGAAGCAAGAAAAATTGCAGAGGATTATCATGTAAGGTTAAGTATAAAAACAAAAGAAGATTTAGTGGATCAGAGACAGATTTTCTTGTTTAATGATGGTTCATTCCATACGGTTTTAAAAGAAGGGGCACAGTATATCCGCTCATCCTTAAATAAAGAAGACAATCGTATTGATGTTTTCTTTGAGGGGAAAGATGATTTTTTCAAGAACAGAAACAAAGAGAAGGATATTGTGTTATATAGCTTATTGCGTGAGATTAATGTATTTCTTTTGCATTTTAGGTTATTTTCTATAGAATGGGCAAGAAATTACATGGAAATTATAAATAGCTCCAGAAGCGGTATCATGGATACGATGAATTTGGAGAATGCTATTAGTACAATCCTAAAAAGATTAGAATTAACTAATAAGCAAAGAGATTTGTTGATGGGTGAAACATGCCAGATGATTAGAAATAATCGTGAATTGATATTGGAGGATAGAAGCTTCTATCAAGTTGGCATGGAGTATTATGAATTTGAGGATAATGATTCTCATCATGACAATACGAATCTTAAATTTGTTAAGGTATATGATACTCCTGAAAAAATCATGTTATACCTTGCAGGAAAAGCAACGGTGTTTGGAATATCGGCAACTGCTGAAGTTGATACAGTTGTTGGAAATTATGATTTGAGATATTTGAAGGAACAGTTAAAAGAAAGGTTTCATAAGACGCCGGGTTATTTAAAGGACAAAACAAGAACTGCATTAGAAAAAAGATGGAGCGCTTATGCAGATGGCGAGATAAATGTACATGGGGAAGTAATCAGTAGTAATATACAAGGATTCAATGCAGAAGATTATTGCAAAACATTTATGAATGCAGAATTTGCACGTTATGCTTCAAACATTATCACCAATATAACAGATAACGAATATCAGATAATAAGATACTGCAATGTACTTAAAGCAATGTGCATTTTTAATAGGAATGAAGATATTCAATCAATGTTGTACTTGGGAATGGCATTGCCGAAAAAGAACAATCCCGGCATGGATGAAGGTGTTCTGCAGCAGTTGTTTGAATACTCTCAGATGGAGACTCAGCAGAGTAATAGTAGTGTTTGTTTCTTGAAAAGCGACAATTTTGAACAGGATAAGGAAGAATTGCAGCAGCAATTGTCATGTGGAGAAAAGATATTTGTTATGTCATCTTTTCAGACTATAGGTGCTGGACAGAATTTACAATATAAGATTCCGAAAGGTAGAAAAGTTGTACGACTGGGAGAGTTTACCGAAGGTGACAAGAGATTCTTATATAAGGATTTCGATGCATTGTATCTGGGAAATATAACTAATACGACAGTAAATACATATCAGGATGAGAAAATAACGTCTCATGATTTGTTGCAGATGTTGTTTCAAATAGAGGAATTGTACGAAAACGGTGAAATGAATTATTCTGAAAAGGACCAAATGTTAAAGCTTGCGTTTCGCTCTTATACAGGAAGTGACCAATTTACTTTAAACAAGTTGTATAAGTTAAAGAGTGTAGTTGTACAAGCAAGCAGAATAGTTTTACAAGCGGTGGGGCGTATGTGTAGAACTTTTGTTAAGAGTCCGAATATATATTTATTTGTTGAATCTGAGTTATTAGAAAAATTATATGTTGGTGAATTAAAGAAACGAATTTTACCGCCGGAAATGAAAGCAATTGTGGATATGCGTGAGTCACTTGGAAAGGATTATTTACCGGAAGAAAACTTTATGTTAAATAAGGCAGAAAAGATATCCTCGGTTGGTCTTTGGACGATACGGAGAATGTTGGCAAAGGATTGGACTGCTGAAAGTATGCAATTGTGGGAACAGTTAAGAGTGTTGGTATTACAGTATCCGACGGCAAGTACATATGAATGGCAGAATAATGAATATCTTCAAAAACTTTACATTACAAGTGGAGAAAAGCGGAACCAGTATATTTACTCACAGTATTCAGATTTCAATGATGTTACTATAGATTTTGGAAACGACAAGGTGGCATTTAAAAACAGTAAAAGAGCTAAAATAAAGGGAAATTCTGATGAAGTTGCTATTTATGAAATGAGTGAAAAAGAATCCGGTTTGCAGGCGATACTTAGATATCCCGGAATGAAAACTCATTTTGAAGAAATGGGATATGCATTGAAATTTGAAATGAATGAATATCTTCTTAGCCCGGTATTGTTCCATAATATTTATAAAGGTGCATTGGGCGAAGAGGCTGGTAAGTTTATATTGAAAAGAGAATTGGGAATTGAATTATCATCAATAACAGTGCCGGAATATTTTGAATTCTTCGATTATAAGCTATCTGATGATGTGTATGTTGATTTTAAGAATTGGAAGTTTACATATGTGCAGGATAGAGATGAAATCAGAAAAGATATATTGAGAAAGCTGGAGGCTATAGGGGCTAAACGGGTTTATATCATAAATGTTGTATCAGATAAAGATTACAAGCCGAGTGCCATAGTGGATCAGTGCTTGGTGGAGATTCCGATGCTTATAAGAGAAGATGGTACAGTGTGTTATGAAAATTTACATATGATTCGTAAGGAGGATTTCGAAAATGTTAACTAACAGAATTAATGTTACCTACAATATAGAAAATATTGATGCTGACTTTGATATTTTTAGGGTCGAGAAGGCTAATAAGGATTATTACAAATACAATATCTTAGATTCGGCAGTATATGAATTTAAGGCGGCAGCAGTTCAGTGGACCTTTGGTGCAACTGCATTGGTGCTGTTCCGTAAGGGTGAAGTGACAGAAAAGCAATTTAAAGAAAGTATTATGAAAGAGTATGAGGATGTAAAAATCCAAAAGATTGATTTGTTTGATAGCGAGCAGTGCAATAAATGTTTTTATTTTGAAAACAGATTACTTGCACAACTCCTGATAAATTCAATGAGAACGCCTAAGCATGAGGCTTTTATGTATAATAATCTCACGGGTAAGCTTTTCTATCATGACCCATCATGGAGACATAAAGATAAATTAACAGGTAAGGTGAATTTTATCAGATTCTTGGAGATTGTTGTTGATCCAGGGATGTATCTCAATTTGGAACATAAAACGTTCAAGAGGTATGATCGAGAAAGTAACGGATTGTATGTAATAGATTCAAAGACTGGTGAGTTTAGAAAAAAATTAAAGACAGATACCAATGTCATTACATACAAGGAAGGTTCCTTGCCGCATAATCACTTTAGAGTAGATAATTTTGATATATCTGATATTACGCATTTTAGGAAAAGTAAGATGGGCGTAATGGAGCAGTTTTTAAGAGATGTGAATGATAATCTTTCTAAATATATGTCCATAGAAATTGTGGAGAGAGAAGATGCACAAGAATTTGATATCTCAAATTTGGAAAAGAAGGGAATATCAGAGCTTGAATATGGTGAAATGTTACAGAAAAAGGGTGTTGTAATTGTAGATGAAAATAACTCTGAAGTATCAAAGGATATTGTAGCAAAGCTCCAAGAGGAGTTGGAGAAGTATTATCATGTAAAGGCAGCGGTAGGAAACCTTTCGGAAGAAGCATATAATATCAGAATCATTCATGATGGTGAATATTATGCTGAAAATGAGATGCATGATCCACACAGTGATAACTTAAAAGGATATATTGTACAGCATATAACAGAAGAGGCCGAGCATTTTACAAATACAAAGGGAAGTTCTCCAGATATAAAGAAGATTGTTCAGGAACTTATAATAAAAGGTGATGTAAGAGAATGTATGATTTCAATTTTTGATTGGGAAAGACTTGATTCTGAAAAAGATTGGACCTTTGTTTTTAGAAAGAAGATAAAAACAAAATACGGTGAAAATGCAGCGCATATAAATCATGTTAATAAAAAGGCACTCAATTATTTCCAATATTATCGTTTGAAAATTGATTGCAATGGTGAAATGGAATTTGATACATTTTGTGATAGTAATCAAGATGAAGCAGAAGAGTGGAACAAGATTTGTTATGCATATGATTTTGTAGAAGACAAACATCGCGGTGCACAGAATCAGGTAGAAGGATTAATGTATTCGGATATTGATAATATTCATGCCATATTGTTAACACGCGAAAAGACATTGCCTAACATATCAGCATTAATGAATACGCTTATGGAAACAGATGCAAAAGAAAGAGTATCAAAAGAATTATTATTGGAAGCAATAGATGATTTTGAAAAAGATAATATTGATTCAAGGGAATGCATTTCTGAATGGAAAAGTAAGGTGGCTGCAGAAACAGAAATGATTACCAAGAAAGCATTGAAAAAGATTTTAAATATGCGCACAGGAATTGCATCAAAATTCAATAGGTTTTCACATGAAAAGTATGGAGTCTGGATTGATGGCGAGCTGAGAAAAGGGGAATTTGAAGCGACTTACCAAATTGGAAATCTCTTAAACATCAAGTACGAATACAATGAGAAAGACTACTTAGATGGACGTACATTTGTATATTATGTGGGGGCTAAGAGTAAGAGATTAGCATATCCAAATGCTTGTTGTATGCGTAAGGTGATTTCTTTGGGAGAAGAACTTGAATATGAGGAGGCTCTTCCGTTGATGGCAGTAGAATTTGTGCGTAATAGTCAATATACGGTTCTTCCATTTCCGTTTAAGTATTTGAGAGAATATATTAAACAGTGCTAATTTTTAAGAATCTGTTGCATTTCATCCTAGAGGGATTTGGTACAGCAAATCCTTCAAGCGAAGAAGATTATTTCTCAGATACAGTAACAACTTTTGAGGGAAGTGCATTAGCTGTGGTTAGATGGAAAGATTCAAACTCGAAAGAACCTGTGGTCCTTCGGCTGTGGACGGACGATGACGTCGAGGTATGCATGGAAGTGGGATAAGCCATTTCGCATGGTTTTTTGAAAACTTTATCACGAAATGTGGTGGAAAAACAGATGTGATGATTTGTGAAACAGGTGAGCTTAGAACCAATTCACAAGATATGAAAGAGGCTGTCAGTTAATACCTGTGAATCAATCAAATCCATATGCTCTTTTTCTGATATGGAGAGTTGCATCTCTGGAGCATGGAGCAATGCTGTAAAATTCTGCCGGATGATATCCAGTGTCTTCTGTTTTTTCTGCAATTCCTGTTTTTTCAGGACGGTAGCGGTCTGTTCAGATTCAAGATTTTCAATTCGCTTCTAGATTTTATTGGAGCTTGGGATTTTGGTAACACCGAGATCCTGAAGCTCTTTTTTTAGTGAATCGTGGAGTTGGTATTCTGCCTGATGTTTGGCCAGGTATGCTTTTTGACAATATTGAGTTCTCCCCAATGTTTAAATCCTTCTCGATTGCCGGTCGTAATATACGTGGAGATATTGATTTAGTGCAGGGTTCCCTAAATTGCTGGTTTTTCGGAAGTGTATATACACTTCCTGTCCTTGCTATTTACCGGTGGCACAGCCGCCGGAAGAGAGTCCTTAAAAAAGATCCCTCTATAAATAAGGTATTGAGAGAAGAAAAAGAGGACATCGAACCTCAGAAGTATGACGCAGACAAGATTCTGTGGTATAGTAAAATCTGAACGAGAAAGAAGAAAAGAGGTCATACCGATGTCGCGGAAAAACCATAAGATGATAGATGGGAGACTACTGCAAACGGATAAGAAGTATTCCCAGTTAAAAATAAAGCAGAAAGAAAAGATTGCGGAATGGATGTTTCAGGTAACCAGAGATTATTATATGAAAAAATGTACATTTCCGAATGACAAACATCTGGAAGAAGTAGTGGATTCTGTTTATGAAAAAATCGAAGATGCAGAAATCTGGATTCCATACGGCGAGGTCTTCAAGCATTATAAATCCAAACGATCGGATATCAACAAACGTGTCAGAAAATCTCTGAATGAAAAAGAAGAGAGTCGGATTGAGAAGGTCTGTTTTATGAATATGTGTATGATTCAGGATGATAAAGGAAACGTACTGGCACTGGATAAAGTAAATGATAGCTATACCGGTACGACTTTTCCAGGCGGTCACGTAGAAGCAAATGATATTTTTCAAAAATCTATAATTCGGGAAGTCTGGGAAGAAACAGGACTTACGATTGAAGCACCAAAACTTGGAGGATTATATCATTGGCATAAGCGCGGAGTGCATTATGTCATTACCCTGTATAAAGCAGATAAGTTCACCGGAGACTTGAAGAGTTCTGAGGAAGGAAGAGTTTATTGGATTCCGCTGGAAGAGTTAAAAACAAAAGAACTTGCTACAGGTATGGAACACGTTTTAAAGATTCTGGAATCAGAGCAGGTGGATGAGTGCTATATGCATCTGGAAGCAGATGGATATGTGGGAGATTTGTATTAAAGAATTACATGAGAAATGGCTGCCTGCTCATTGGAGAAAAGACGGCCATTCTTTATAAGATACATCATTCATCTATTCTGTTTTTTGCTGTTCACTTTTAGAAGTGAAATTAATATATTTGGCACGTTGTAAAATTGAAATAACTGCATCAATGCTTTCTGGATTGGAAAAGCTCATGATAAAAGGCTCTTCTTCAAATTCCATGGATTCGAATCCAGGATTCTGATCTGGATTCTTGAGTATATGGATGGGACGTGCACTCTGATTATAAAATGCCAGTTGTGCGGAATCTGTAGTGTTACCGATGACACCAATGCCTACACCCCTTTTTCCAAAATCTATTCTACGTTTATTTAAGTTGATCACTTTCAAAAATCTCCTTTTTCAAAAATAGCATATTTAGTAATTTTCTATTATTCCCGAAGTAGGGATATTTTTTAAAAAGTCACTGTTGGAAGTAATCGGAGAATCTATAATCTGAACGTCGCTTCGTTTCATCATTCGAAATTTGAAATCAAGAAGTTCCGGTGGAACTTTCAGTTCTGCGGCAGCCTGGAAAAAGGACATATCAGCGTTAAGCATTTCCAGGACATCTTCATCTTCCAGAAGATAATCAGCGGCAAAGCAATTCGCTTCATATTCACATTGTGACACTCCATCGAATAATTCAAAATTATGAAAACACTTGATCTGAAGGGGGTTTTCTGATGAAGGAGTGCGTGCCCAATCTCGTGGATCAGGATAATCTGTTGTATGATTTCCGGCAGATCGCTGTTAATGACGATGCAGGTCTTTCGACATTCCCGCATACAGAAGCCTTTACAACAGTTTGGATCAGTTCCAAGCGGAAGCTTCTTAACAATAATATGCATAGCGGCTGCAAGGCGATACGGATCACTTTCCTGATATTTTGCTTTTACTTTATTAACAGTGTGGGAAATATTTGTGTGAATTAAAAAGCCTGTGGAATGATTCAAAGCTTGAGTTTCATGGTACAGCGGAGAAATATCAAAACCACTATTGCTTCAAAGAACTTCTCGATGAGTGCTATAAAAAAGACTGGGTTGCTTATTGTAAGGAAACATTTAATGGAGCACAGTCAGTCATAAATTATCTTGGGAAATATACTCACAGGATAGCAATCAGTAATCATTGGATCAGGTCCATGACGGAAGCAACTGTTACATATGCTGTAAAAGACTATAAAAACAAAGGTCAGTGGAAAGAGAAAACAGTTCCGGGCGAGGAATTCATCCGTCGATTTTTAATGCATGTTCCTCCAAAACGTTTTGTCAGAATCCGGCACTATGGTTTGATGTCGTGCCGAAACAAGAGCAAAAAGATGACGCACTGTAGAAATCTGCTTGGATGTAAAAAATATATTTCTGCATTGAAAAATCGAAGTGCCGCTGAAATGATAAAGCTGCTATATAACATAGATGTATGCAGGTGTTCTTCCTGTGGCGGAAAAATGGTTCCACATCTTCCAGATAAGCATACACCATCTGTTTTAGCGCATATGAGATGTTAAAATATACAACTGAATACTTCAAAAAACTTCCGCAAAGGGAGTCTGTTTGTCATGCCTAAAAATAATTCTTTTGGCAAAAACCAGCTGTCAATAAAACACGAGATATGATAAACTTATGGAAGAGAGCAAAGATTGAATTCCCATAGAAGTGGCGAAAGGGACGCGACTTTGTTCACCAAGGAAAAATCGAAATTGATGTAAACGAAAGGGCAGTTTGATAAAACCGCAAGACTGCTTTTTCGTTTACACCAACTCCGATTGTTTCCTTAACAATTAGGCAGAAATGGGATGATATTTTATGTTAATGACTTTTGATGAAAGTATCAACGCTTGTAAAAATATTGATGATTGGAAATTTGTAACAAGTTTTTCTGTTGGAGGGTTTGAATGGACAGGCTTCTCTAAAGAAAATCCTAATAAACTGATTATTATTTCTTCACAAAAAACTACTATTTTAGATTGTGATAATGGAAAGCTTGAAAATTGTATAGTTGATTATGATGAAGAAGAACTTATTGCATTTTGTGATAAGTTACCGAGTGAAGCAATCTTAATAGCAGGACAGTACGGTGGAAAATTTCCAGAGGTAACAAATCAAGGAGAACAGATTATTATACAAGAAACAACGCAATATATTAGAACTGTAACTTTTATTTCCAATCAAAATAAGAAAACAAAAATTTTTGAAAGTTATGGTCTTTATATTTGCGGATTTAGTTATAATGGCGATTATTTTATGATTGCTGATGATGGCGGTATTATAGTCTTGAAAAGATGTTGTTAGCTTCTAGTTTATAGCAGTAATTCATTCTATAACCGGGAGTTCCATAACGCAAATTGGCAGATTCTGTGGTGCGATTCACAGTGTTGATTGGGCATGTATAAACGTCCTCTCACAAGTCATTCGTGTAGAGTAGGCGGATGAAAATTTCATCCGCCCCTCATCAAACCGTGCATGAGGTT
>OGXA01001096.1_pt1 | contig 23045 bp, 18 predicted proteins | sample 1576171 | NCBI WGS metagenome assembly OGXA01 (sample SAMEA3541587, study PRJEB24748) | human gut metagenome | biome: human gut; feature: human-associated habitat; material: faeces | place: China | collected 2012 | reverse complement strand
ATAAGAGAGTTACTAAAATTAGCAACTAAGAAAGGATGAGTATATGGAAAAGTGGAAGAAACGTTATATTGTTATTACTGCCATCATATTTGCTATAACATGTGTCGCAACCGTTCTTTTTGCGTATAATATTAACCAGCTTTCTTTAGGAATAGTTGGAGTTATAAGAACAATACTAAGTTCATTTTTTTTATTGATAGCAGTGGCTATGATAGTATATTTTGTTATCTGCGGGATTCTTACTATGAAACGAGGTATTCGTAATATTAAGAAGTGTGATGATGAACTTTTTAAGAAAATTGATCAATATAAAAAATGTTGGGGTGAAGATAAACATTATTATATAAAACAAATTCAAATAATAAATCTTTACTATGAAGAGGGTGGAAAAGTTGATGAGCTTGTGAAAAACAAAGAAATAGAAAGATTGTATGCACGTGCAGACTTTCTTTTGATTCAAAATTCTTTGTTTGATAATTTGATAACATGCTTCTACTCGTTAGTTATATCCGTCATTGCATCATTTGTATGTCAAATGATGGAGTGTGAAAATGTATGGCTTACGTTTGTATGGATGGTAACAATATTGCTTTCTTTCTTTGGAATTATTTTGTCGAGATATGCTGAAAAGGGACAGGCTGGATCATATAGATATTATATTGATGAATATGAAAGAGACTTGTTGTTACAAAAAATAACGGACTTAGAGAAGGAATTAACGATTACTGGTGATGATGAACAAATTTTAGAAACGAAGCAGATTGTAATAAATGAACTTATTCGTATTAGACAAAAGAAAAAACTAAAAAAACAAAAAGAAAAATTAGAGACCGATATAAAGCATGTAGGACAATTGGATTTGTGTATAGGTGATTATAATGCATGCTATATTCAAAAAATTCATATAAATGGAGTGGTGGGGTGCTTGGTTTATGATCGAGAAAAGGGAAAAGAAAATAATTACATAGGTGAATTAAATTTGATAAATCAAGAGTATTCAATATTATATCAAATATTGAATAGATATGACCTTATCTCGTATTGTGAAAAAGAAAAGTAGAAGTTCAAGGGAAGTAACGCTTCTTTTTGATTTGTATTAGATTTTTATAATAAAAGGATTGGTAAAATGAGTGTTAGAGAAGCAAATAAAGATGATTTAGATGAAATATTACAGTTATACCTATATCTTCACGAAGACAGGGTTCCTGAAGCTTCAGAGCATTTACGAAATACATGGGATAGTATCGTTAGTGACAGGAATCATCATCTTATTGTGTGTGAAGTGGAAGGGAAACCTGTGGCATCCTGCGTATGTGTGATTATTCCGAATCTTACAAGGGGGCGTCCATATGCATTTGTAGAGAATGTGGTGACACACGCAGATTATCGTAAAATGGGTTATGCTACGAGCTGTTTGGATTTGGCAAAGCAGATTGCTAGGGAGAATAATTGTTATAAGATGATTTTGCTTACTGGTTCTAAAGAAGAGTCTATATTGAATTTTATCGAAAGGCAGGGTATAATAGTTCGGATAAAACGGCATTTATTCAGTGGATAAATATGGAGGAATTGAATATAGAAAATAGTAAAATTGAAGAGGTGGCTGCATTAGGAGAATATATACACCATTTTAATGTGTATTACAACATATTGCTAAGAAGGTATCAACGTTTTGTAGAAGTAGATGAGCCACTGAATAATGATATAGATATTTCTACATATTTTGATATGATTATTGTTCAATTGCGTGCTATGTGTATTGAAAGTCCTAAGTTGAAAAATAATTATACGGCACAAATTCTATTAAGGAAAATTGGAGAACACGAATTAGCTGATAGAATAGACACAATGTTAGATCAACCATTCATAGCTGGAAGTGATATGACGGTTAGAAAAGCCATTAAAATTCTTGCGGATGGATTTATTTGTCATTATGATAATTTTGATGGTCCAGCTTCAGAGACATGGGGAATGGCGTTGGTGATTGAAAAGAGATTAAGAAATCCATATGACAAGATAAATTTAAAATATATTATGGAAGTGTTGATGGAATGTATAGGAGAAGGGCTTACTTTGGAGTAGTATAATATGCAGTAAGTTTTCTACTAGATAAAAAGGATTTAATGATGAAAACAGACAGATTATACGCATTAACTTTATATCTGCTTAATCACGGAAAATCTTCTGCATCAGAGCTGGCAAAGCATTTTGAAGTATCTGTGCGGACGATTCAGAGGGATATAGATGCTTTGCGTCAGGCAGGCATTCCGATTTGTGCTCTTACTGGTACAAATGGTGGATATGAAATTTTAAGTGATTTCCAAATGAATAACCAACTTGCATCGGAAGATGAATATGCCTATATTGCAACTGCCATAAATGGATTAAAAACGGTTACGAATAATTCGATGGCTGATGATATTTACGAGAAAATAACAGCTATATCTAAGAACAATAATACAGGTATGATTTTGGATTTTTCTGTATTAAGAGAAGGCGATGAGACATTGCTTAAAACTTTACAGTCTGCAGTTAAGAATAAGCAAGTGGTTAGATTTACATATACAAATAATGGAGGAGAAACAAGAGAAGAACACTGTGTAGAACCGATAGCAGTTATTTATAAATGGTATGCTTGGTATATGTTGGCTTATAATACGGCAAAACAGGATTATAGAACATATAAGTTGGTTAGGATGGAAGATGTTTGTATAACGGAAGATGAATTTTCCAAGGAGCACAAGTCACAAGTCGGCACAGGATGTTTTAAATGATTGTGACAATTCCTATCAGGGAAAGGACATATCCACAAGAGTTCGGATGCGATGCCGTGGAAATGTGATACACAGAATAAAGGAATATTTAAACGGACAACAAATAAAAAACTGTGATGACGGTAGTTCTATTATGGAGATTCATATTGTAGAGAAGGAACAATGGTGGATAGGTGTTGTTTTGTCACAGGGAAAAGAAGTCGAGATTATAGAACCGGAGCACATAAAAGAGCGGATTATTAATAGTGCAAAAGATATTCTTTTTTTATACGATAAACTATGATATATAGATGTCGTAATTTGTGTGGGATAATGTATATGAAGTTATTTAATGTTTAACAAATTACGATATGGAGGTTGATAAGAAGATGGGTATTGATGTGTATGAACAAATTCCTGTTATGGAAAGTGAAAAGTTTCTGCTGAGAGAAATTGAGGATGGAGATGCAGATGATTTGCTTAAGGTATATTCCGATAAGGATGCAGTACCGCTTTTTAACAGTGATAATTGTGTGAATGGTTTTTACTATACTTCAATTGAAGAAATGCAGGATACTATTGCGTTTTGGAAGAGAGAATATAAAAACAGATATTATGTACGGTGGGCTATTATTGACAAAAATGCTAACTGTGCAATTGGTACAATAGAATTGTTTAACCGAAAGGCAAAGGATTATTTCAATAATTGCGGATTGCTTAGACTGTTGGAATGTGAGACAAAACGATAGAAATAAAAAGTGAGCATTTAAAAGACTCTGTTCAGTATTATAACGAAAAAGGTGCAATTCAAACCGTTAGTACCATGAACAATCATTTAAATGCAATAAAAAGGTTTTTTGGATTTCTTTTTAAAGAAGGAATGGCAACAAATGTTTTTAATCAAATTCCAGATTATGATTTATTTAAGCAGAATATAATTGAAGGGTGTAATTTGAAGCTGGCAAGTGAAAGAGGATACTTTGAATCGGATCAGATAAAAGAATTATTGGATTACTTTAATAGCAAACCTAAAAAATATAGTAACATGACTATGATGGGGTTTTTCTTTAAGATTACTCTTTTGGCACCGACAAAGAGAAAAGTAATAGCTAGTTTAAAGGTTGGTGATTTTTCAGAGGGGTTTGATTATGTAACCATTAATGGATTTGAGATAAAATTACTTAGAGCATTGAGTTTGGATATTAAAAATGAATTAGAACAAATAAATAAAAATATTCAAAAAGAAGACTTATTTTTCGAATTGTTTTGTGGATGCAAATATTCAGAAAATATATTTAATACGCCTTTTTATTATGCTTTAAAGGAAATAGGGTATGATGTACCAAAAGATAAAGATACGTTTTCCGTAGAATGTATTAGAAATACGGCGATAGTTGATTTGGCAATAAATGGTGTAAATCCTTATCTTATATCACGATTAATAGGGTTGAGTTTGGGTGGATTGGATAATTTATTGACCAAGTTTGAGGTCGATATAGATGAAAAGGTGATATAAATAGAATTCTTAATCAGGAGATAAGCAAATTTCAGTTTTATCAGGATATATAACAGTATAAAAAAGAGTAGATTTTATCAGTGATATTTTCAGATAACGAGGTGACAAAATGTATATAGAAAAACTTACTATAAAAAACTTCAGAGCCTTTGATGAGGATGGAATTACATTACAATTTAATAAAGGTGTAAATGCAATTATCGGTGAAAATAATTCTGGAAAATCCGCTGTCATGGATGCTATCAGAATTGCATTTTCTACCGTAACATATAAGAAAGACATTTTTTTTACTAGAGCTGATTTTCATGTTAGTGAAGATGGAAATGCAGCTGATTTTGCATTGTTTGATATTTATTTGGAAGAAGTACCAACAAGATTAGTAGAAATATGGAATCCTGAAAGTGTGGGTGGACAAGGTGGAGAATTTCATATCCGTTTTGAAAGAGTGATTGCTGCTAATGGTATAGAAAAAGTAAGAGCAATACATTGGGGAATCGGAACAGAGGGAAACCCACTATCATCAGACACTTTCGATGCAATGGATGTAATGTTTTTGGGTGCATTAAGAGATTCTGAGAATGAAATGAAACCAGCTAGAAATAGTAAATTAGCTCAATTATTAAGAAGTTTGGTGCCAGATGAAGTCACACGAGCAGAATTAGTGGACATACTAAATAGTGCAAATAAAACCCTATTAGAAAAAGAAGAACTAAAAAAGACCAGAAAAACAATTAATGATAATTTGGCTTGTATAGAACAAGATTTTTTGAGCCAGCATGTTGATATAGGGTTAATAGAGCCAAGATTCGATTCGATTGCCTCATCGTTAAGAGCTTGGGTAAAACCTAAATGGATATTAGTTTCAATAAGTGATGGTGAGTATTCGAGAGCCCAGCAATATGCAAGAGAACATGAAGATAATAGAAAAATACAACAAAACGAAAAGGGAATATATTTTGAAACGTCTATTTTAGAAAATGTTGAAGATATGGCTCCGGAATTAGTAACAAGAATAAATGAGATTGCAAGCAGTTCATTTGAATTATATCAGAATGGATTAGGATACAATAATCTTTTATTCATGTCGACGGTGCTTGGTGATATGGCAATTGAACGAGGTGGAGTGTATCAACATTTGCTTTTAATTGAAGAGCCGGAAGCACATTTACATCCGCAATTACAGGAATTAGTACATACTTTTTTGTCTGATACAAATCAAGGAGATGCAAATATACAAATTATTTTCACTTCGCATTCACCAACATTGGCGTCAAAGGTGGATATAGGTAATATTAATTTGATTTATGAAAATGCACATAAAAAATATTGTTTACCATTTTCAGAAGCAAATTTAACAGATGCTAATAAAGAATATTTGCAGAAATATTTGGATGTAACAAAATCTCAAATGTTTTTTGCCAAAGGTATTATATTTGTAGAAGGCATAAGTGAAGCAATTTTATTGCCAGAGATTGCAAAAATACTGGACAGACCATTAGAAAAATATGCAGTTGAACTTGTGAATGTGGATAGTGTTGCGTTTAGTCCTTTTGTTAATTTATTTTCTTCGCAGAATGTACAAACCTGTTTTTCAAAGGTTGCAATTGTGACAGATGATGATAGATGTACCAAGAAAAGTGAAACTAATTATATCAATAAGGACTTTGATTATGATGATGTAAATAGTGATATATCGGGCAAATTATTGAGCGGGACACCATCGGAGCGCTGCAATGAACTTGAAACATTGTGTAGAGCTGTGGGTATCAATGTATTTAAGGCAACAAAAACATTAGAATATGCCTTGTGTTGTGATGAAAATAACATTGAATATTTTATAGAAGCTATAAAAAGTGAGTATTCACAGTTGGGACCTGCATTGGAACAAAAGGTAAACAGTTTGCATGATATGAATGAAAAAGCAGCTTGTGTATGGCTATTCATACGAGCAAGAGAAAAATGCAAAGGAGCGATTGCACAGTATATAAGTCAGATAATCAAGAAACAGTGTGAAATGAGAAAAAGGGGTGAAAATATCGAGAAAGAATTTGTTATCCCTGATTATTTGAAAGAAGCAGTGTATTGTGTGACGGAAAGGTAGATATGGAAGAGTTAACACGTGAGCAATTATCGTTTTTGGAAGCTGAGGGTAGAGTTATTGTAAGAGCCTGTCCGGGTAGTGGGAAAACATATTCTGTAGCGACTAAGTTATTGTCTTATTTGGATAACTGGGATAGATATCATCAAGGAGTTGCAGTTTTGTCATTCACAAATGTTGCTAGTGATGAAATCTACAAAAAAGCATTTTTGCTGAACAAGGGAATTGGTAAACTGGACTATCCGCATTATATTGGGACGGTTGATAGTTTCATTAATGAATTTATTGTTTTAAGATATGGCTATTTGAAGACACATGACAAAGTAAGACCAATAATTGCTTTGAGCGATAATTGGAAACTCCCTTATAGGTATTGGAGAACAGAATGCTATAGAAAAGGGTGTGTAGACAATATAGAGAAATTTCAGTGGGGAATTGATAATAAGTTTTATAAAGAAAAAGAAGTTGTTGCTTGTGAACTACATGGGAAGAGCCGACTTCTTCCGTGCCAGCAATATAAAGTGATGCTTATGAAGAAAAATATTATATTTCAAAATGAGGTTGCATCCTTTGCATATAGGTTGCTAAAAGAATATCCAATGATAGCAAAAGCAATAGTTGAACGTTTTCCTGTCATTATTATTGATGAGGCTCAAGATACATCAGAGGAACAGATGGCTGTATTTGATTTGCTTACAGAAGCAGGTATAAAATCAATATTCTTAGTGGGTGATCCAGATCAGGCTATATATGAATGGAGAAATGCAAGTCCGGAATGTTTTAAAAAGAAGATAGGTGCAGATTCGTGGGATCTTATTGAATTAACTGGTAATTTTCGAAGTTCACAGCATATTTGTAATGCGACATCTTGGTTTTCAGCAACATTGCAAGGGCAAAGTGCAAATGAGGCGATGGGAGATTATAAAGATGAGAGCCAAAAGCCTATACTACTTTTGACGAACGGCAATACAGAGAAAGAGGTGATAGAATTTTTTCTTAAGAAATGTCGCAGTATGGAGATAGAAATTAAATCAGATAAGGTAGCTGTTCTTACCAGAGGGAGGATTCATTCAGATACAGATATTAATGACCTGTGGAAAAGTAAGGAAATAGAGTTGATTGCAAAAGCTGCATATGAATGGAAATGTGGTTCTCGAAAGAAGGCATGTAGTGATATGACTAAAGCATCGTTTAGAATCCTTATTGGTGAGGAAACAGATGAATATTTAATTAGTAAAAAGATAAGGGAATATACAGATGAGGAAAATTGGAAAGATTTTATAATTGATGTTTTTTGTGGTTTGCCCGATATAGATTTAGGTATAGCAGAATGGATAAGCCAGCTTACAAATCTGTATATTGATGTTTTACAAAAATATAATTTCCAAATTGCAGAGGGGATTAATATAAAAGATATTTTCAAGATAAAAATGAGAGATAAGAGTAATCCAGAGTTTAAGGATATACCATTAAAAAATTATTTTGAAAAGAAAACCAGTGGAGATTATACAAGATCGTCAATTCATGGAGTAAAGGGTGAAACTTATGATGCGGTTTTGATTTATGTAAAAAGTAAGACTGGAAAAACACTTACACCCAAGTTTTTAATGGAGGGTGATTTGGAAGACGAATTGATGAGGATAGCTTATGTTGCAATGACAAGACCAAGACGACTATTAATGATTGCGATGCCAGAAAATAAAAAATTGAAGGAATATAAGCGTTTTCCAGTAGATAAATGGAATTATGAGTATATATAGAAACTATATAAAAATACATTTAAACGAATGGAGAAGAGTATGCTTTCAGAATTGCAAAAAGAAGAAATATTGGAGCTAATATCCCTCAAACAAGAAGGAGCATATTGGGACTTTAAAAAAGAATGGTATGAAGATGGAAAACAGTCGGATTTGTTACATGATATTATTTGTATGGCCAATAATCTAGAGAATAGAGATGCGTATATCATCATAGGAATTGATGAAGAAAATGATTATTGTGTCAATGATATGACTAATGCAGAAAATCGAAAATCGACACAAATGCTAGTGGATTTTGTGAGAAACAAGAAGTTTGCAGGTGGGATTAGACCTCGTGTAATGGTTGAAACAATGCAACTGGAAACAGGTATGATAGATATAATTGTAATAAAAAATGGATATTCTACTCCTTATGTTCTGGAAGAGTCGTATCGGGGGGTGAATGCTAACAACATATATACTAGAGTAATGGACAGTAACACACCTAAAAACAAAACTGCTGAAATTTCACAAATTGAATATCTGTGGAAAAAGAGATTTCGATTATTGATGGCGCCGCTTGAACAGGTATTTTATTTTTTGCTGAAAAGGGAAGAGTGGGAAGAAGTACCAGATGATAGTTCTGTGACACGCATGTATTATAAGTATTCGCCGGAATATGTTATCGAATATGCTGGTTGCGATGATAGAGATGGATATGTTTATTATTTATTTAGTCAGACTGATAGTAGACCTCATTGGTATAATATATATGTTAAATATCATCAGACAATATTGTTTTCAACTATTGGTGTAGGATTGGATGGTGGTAGATATTTTACAAATGTTCCATGCACGGATTTTTTGTTTGATGATTGGCATCATGAAGGGAATATCTCTTTTAAATACTATGTAAAAGGAACGAAGGAAATGATATTACATGATTTCTTTTGTGATTATGATAGTCATGACGCAATGTATGCAAGAGACCGGTTTGAAGAATGCATATTGATATTTGTGTCAGATACGGAGAAAGAAAATTTTAAAGACTATGCGGCTTCGAAATGGTCAAAAAGACAGGATTATTTGGAAGATGTACGATTACCACGTATGGAATTGCCGGGTGTATATCGGGAAGATGCATTTAAGGAGGAATATGAGAATGCACTTGTAATGAAGAAAATGTTGGACGAGTATAGAACTTATTAGTAAAAAAGCAAGAAGGAGATGATGTTATTGAAAAGAAGAGCAGATTTATTAATAGACGGAAAATATAGAAGAATTACTATATGGGATGCATTAGATTGGAAACAGAATCGCCCAGATCTTTGGGAAGAATATAAAAATAACATTTATAGCATTTGTAAAAAACCGGAAAATAAAGTAAGAATGGTTTTTCAAACTGGGAAAAATGGTATACTCAAGAATAGCTATTTTAGATATTATAATGCCGATTTCGAAAACAAAGGAGAAGGCAGTGAGGAATCATATAGACATGAATTTTTTAAAGAATGTATATCTAGGATTGAGCGCCTAGAAATAAGGTGGAAGGGCGAGGCTTTAACGATATATCCTGATGAAATATTGCAAGAAGAATCTGTTTTTATGGAAGATGGAACTAGACGAATTGTTGATTTACTTGTGAGTTTCACGAAAGCGAATCCAGCAATTTATGTTGAAAAATGGGAAGGTCAACTCGCAATTGAAATAAAAGATACTCATCCGGTAGATAGTAAAAAGATAAGCCAAATGAAACAAAAAGGACTTGCATGTTTAGAATTTACAGTCAGTAAATGGAATGTCAGAGAAAATTTTAACAATGCAGAGGATGAAGAGAAGCAAACTATTGAAATAACAGAAAAATTAGATGGGAAAAATGGTGGATATATTTGGGGTGAACTATTAGTAGATCCAATATCTAGGAAGTATTTTTCTACAAAATTGTATGAAGACGAAAAGAGAGAAAAAGAAAGAGCGATAGCTGAATTGAATGAGGTTAAGAAACTATATGGTCAAGTTATTGATACTAATAAACAGTTAAGGGAGCAGATACAATTGCTTGATAGGAATATTAATGTATATAAAAATAAATTATCTGGTTTTGAGACGAAATTGAGAGTTACAGAGAAGGAGAACACAGAAATAAAATCAAGTTTTTGGTACAAGCTATTTGGTAAAAAGTAAATAAAGGATGATATAAAATAAGGTTTGCCCCACAGTTTAGGGCAAACCTCAACTTCTACAAATTCTATAATAGAGCGGAGTTCACGCATGAAGCTCCACTGACCGTGCGCCTCGCAAGCAACGCGGCACAACCATACATACTGTAAATCATAAATGACGCAAAAGCAACTATTTTTTATAGCAAACAATTTTTTCCCAGTTTTCAGGAAAACCCATTTTGGAAAATAGCAGTTCCTGGCTGATGTGTGGGCAGTTCTTGAGAATGGAATGAATCAATCGTTTGAGCTCAGCTTTAAATTGTTTAAATTCCTGATTGTCAATAAGATAACGCAAAGCAATCACTACTGCAAATAAATCCTTCTTTCCAATAGCATATTGTCCTTTTTTCTGTGGTAGTTGTAATTTGCTATGTAAAACAGTATTAGGGATTGCTTCATTTACTTGAAATGAATAAAGTCTCTCGTTGTGAGCACATACATTCCTACAGCTTGCAAGGATACGGATGAGCTGATGCAACTGAACCTCTGACATATTGGCAAAATTCAGACTAACCTTGGTGCGGATATCAGAAGTCGTATATTGATACATTTTTGAAATTTGTCCAAACGTAAGCGCATTGGTTGCTACCCATAAAGGTACATTTCCATACACTGTTGCATGATGAGTGATATAACTATAGTTGCTTGGCAAGGCGATAGTTTTACTTAAGGTAGTAATCAGGCGATTTATTTTGCTTTGATTTCTGCGAGTATAGTTATAATTACCTGTAGTTAAATATGCCGTCTGTTGTTCTCCATATTTTTCGCAAAAGTAGTAGGAAAGCATGGATTTCAACTGTCTTTCCACATGTAAGATATATTTTAGAAAGAGCGTTCTTAATTCTTCATCAAAGTAATAGAAAGCTGTAATTTCTTCAAAAGTAACACCATATAGATAATTACCAGATGGTTTATGCTTAAATAAATCCTTATATCCGCCGATTAATGAAAAATAGCTTAACTTTTGTAAAGTGGTTTTGGCAAATTTAGGATTAGAAATAATAAGTTGCTTTTCTTTTTCAAGCTTTTCGATTTGCTCATCATATGTGAAAAATGTTTTATTAGCCATTTCTGAATCCTCCTTTATTTTAGCATAAAAAAAGTGGAGCCCACGCATGGAACTCCACCGGCTGCGGGCATCGCAAGTTTCCGCAGCGCAACCACTAAAGATACTATACCATTGATATCTGGCGATGTCAAACAGTATTTTTTGAGTGGCATTAATAGTTTATGCGTTTCTGTGTGTGATATTCTTATTTTGTTCATTTTTGGCATTCAGCCATTTTTCTTTATATTCCAGTGCTTTCTCAGGCTTGTGCCATCTGGCATACAGATTATTCAGATATCCGTATACAGATTTTAGATAGTCATTCTTAGAAAAATAATTATCATATGATGAAATAGCAGTATCAGACGAAGCTGAATCAGAATCACCGGTATCCATAGCAGCACCGATAATACTCTCTGCTGCCAGTAGATTCTTTTCGGCTTTTACTGGTTTACCTTCCTTTAATGCAATTATTCCAGCGGCAAGTCGGCAGCAGCCATAATCCAAAGTGTTGTTGCATTCGTTATCTGTTACAAGAGCATCATATTGATTAAGGACAAGCCGTGCAAGCTCTAAATCATCAGTAAGTATCAGCATATTTACAAGGTTAAGCATCTGCTAAAGCATATCGTGCGTTTCAATTATGCCGGTGTCGATATATGAAATTCTTATCTCAAATGCCTTGTGTAAGGCTTCGGTCGCTTTATCAGCTTTTTTAAGTGCAAGATATACATTGGACAGATTGTTGTAAAGATTTGAGAGTAGATTGATATAGCGTTTCTGATTCATGGTGTTCATAGTGTCATCTTCATTTTCAAGCAGGTGTATAGCTTTTTCACGTTTCTTTACAGCCACATCATAATCCTTTCTCATGTATGCAAGCTCTGCTTTATAGTCTAAAAGTAATGCTCTGTCACAGACAGAATCGATATGCTCCTGTTCCATAAGGTATGATATCCGGTCAGCCAGTTTTGACATATAATCCCTGACAGAGTATTTTTCAAGATATGGAAACATATCCTGAAGGAATAACAGATAACAGGCAGAATTATCATTGATGATGTTTTCTACAACACTTATCATAGCCTGTATCGTATTATCGGGCTTTCGGACTTCTAAGCCATGCATCAAGCAGATTGAGTGAAGACTGTTTACAAGTGTCTGACAATTGGAAATGCAAGGATTTAATTCCTCATATATGATTTCCTGTATCAGAGGATGCAGGTTTATTTCCTTATTCTCTATTTCATCCGTTATAAAACCATATCGGGCAAGATAATTAACATCATGCAAAGAGGCGAGCTGCAGCCAGTTCCTGAAATGATTCTTATACACGCCGGATACCGGAAGGATTGACAGGTTCTTAAGTATATCGGTTTGAGAAGAATTAAGCCGGCTGATCTGCATAAGAATACGCAAATGTTCAATCATAAGCCCATCATGATAATCCCCATCTTTATATAATTCCACATTTTCACTATCTGTGATATTAAGCCCACACTGCTTTAATTCATGCAGTAATTCATCAGGCTTAAGACCGCCTGCTGCAAGTGAAAGAGCTGATAATACGACAGTCAGGGTGTGGGAATGAACTTCTCTTATTATCTGTTTAACTGTTTCAGTATCATTATCCGAATAAGGACAATGCGAAGCAAAAAGCTGTAAAAGGTCTTTTTCAGATGCTATCTCTTTAATCTTAATCGAAGCATATTGTTTTACTTCACAGCGTGTCGTGACAAGCAATTCAAAATCATTCTTTACAAATTCTTTGGAAAAAGCATCATCCTTAGGAAGGGCATTAAAGTTATCCAGTATCACATGGCTGTCCTGATGCAGGGAGCGTAGCAGTCGGTAATGTGAGTCAAATAGAGCATCCTCATTCATATCTGATGTATCATCTGAAAATTCCATGGCTGCAATGTCTTTTCGAAGGCTGCCGGAATAAAACAGGTAGATGATATTGATATATTTCTTTTTATTCCTGATGGCATAATATTTTGCCAATTCACTTTTTCCTATTCCTGCGATTCCATTTATGAAAACAACGGATTCAGAAGCAAGCAGTCTGCCACATTCTTTTATCTCATCATTTCTTCAGATGAATTCTTTCATAACAGCCGGCAAACGATTACTTAGCAGAATGTCAGTAATATCCGGTGAATACAGATTCTTTATGTTATGGTCAGATAATATGGCATAAAGCATAACATCTGTAAAAAATGTGGCATTATCATCAATAGCAGTTAATTCATCAGCCTTGGTAATGCCAATTATTTTTCGACTGTTATTAATCATATCTTCCATTAAATATCTTGCATTAGAAACATTTATAAGATTGGGAATAATCTTATTTTCAAAGTCCGTAATCATCTGATTACGCCCGGTATCATTTTTGTATTCATTCAGAATATCTACAGGAACAGGTCTTGCTCCATTACACCAGCGGCTGAATGTTATATTATCTTCTGAAGCTTCACCATAGTCAGAGGCTTCATCCGAAAGGCAGAGCGAAAAAAGGTCACGCACAAGCCGGTGCTGTGGGTAAGTCTTTATTTTATTGTCAAGTAATGCACCTGCCACATGTGCAAATGTCAATTGATTTTTCATACTTTCTCCATGTCTATGTCAACTTCCAGTCAACATGTCGTCAATGTGTTTCATTCTCAAAATTCACTATCATTATCACAACAAAACATAGCCAGCAGACATCAGAATATATCTGAAATGGCTATAAATATTATAACACAGAACAAACATATGTTCTACAACTTTTTTGTACATTGAAAACCAAATGAGCTTTATTACATGCCAACAGAGACTGCGAAGATGTTTCTTTTAGAAACGGAGCGGGCGAAGACACTTCCGTCAAGGGTGGGAAACGGACTCGAGCAGGAGTAGCCCACAGGTCACGAAGAGATTCGGGGGACTAAAGGTCAGTTGTGAAACTGACAGCATATGGTATGTAGAAAGCCAAATGAAATATCTTTCAACAGTATGATTATCACAATTGAGATTTCAGTAAAAGTAGATGATATGTTTAGTATTTTAAGAAGGGGGTGTTTACACATGGCAAAAGAATTAGAATTAGCCAAGAAGCTAGCTGTACTTGGGTGGATTTTCCGCAAGGAACTGATTACCGAAGATGAGTACAGCAGAACAAGAATTCATATTATGAGTGAATATGATGTTATAACTTTTATGACAGCATAGCCGCACATTCGTTAACATTTATATTTTGAATTATAGTGTAGGCAGTAGCAGAAATGATGTTACTGCCAATTTATTTTATACAGACAGATTTTAGGGAAGGAGCGTTTTGTATGGAAGAAAAACAGGTAGAAGTAATAAAGAAAGTGGATGGTCCTGTTATCAGAGACCGCAGAAAGATGGGCAAGCCACTTACCATTACAAGAAAAAGAGTGGCAGCATATGTCCGTGTCAGTACGAATGGAGAGGAGCAGATACAGAGCTTTAATTCACAGAAGCAGTACTATCAGGATAAGATAGATTCCAATAAAGAGTGGGTTATGGTTGGGATATACGCTGATGAGGGTATCACAGGAACCAAAACAACGAAAAGAGAGCAGTTTCTTAAGATGATTGATGATTGTATGAATGGTCTTATAGATATTGTAATTACGAAGTCAGTATCAAGATTTTCACGAAATCTTGTTGATACACTGCAATATACAAGAATGTTGAAGGCAAAGGGTGTTACAGTAATTTTTGAAAAAGAGAATATTGACACATCAAAGATGGAAAGTGAGATGCAGTTATCACTTTTATCTGCGCTTGCACAGAATGAGGTTGAGTCTTTATCCCAGAATGTGACAATGGGTGTGCAGATGAAAATGTCCAGAGGAGAGATGATGGGATTTAACGGATGTCTCGGATATGATTATAACCCGGAGGATAAGAGTATAACTATCAATGAAGCAGAAGCAGAGACAGTTCGCCTGATTTATGATTTGTATCTGCAAGGATATGGTGCATATAGAATTGCGAAGGAGCTTACGAGGCTTGGTAAGGTCAATAAAAAGGGTAATGTTAAGTGGACAGACAGCGGTGTTAGGGGAATTCTTAAGAATGAAAAGTACAAGGGCGATTTGCTTATGGGAAAAACTTACACAGTAGACCCGATATCAAAGAGGCGTCTGGATAATCACGGTGAATCCAATAAATATTATACGAAGAATCATCATGAAGCCATTATTTCAGAGGAAGAGTGGGATAAAGTTCAGGATATTTTAAAAAGCAGATATCGTACTAATGAAAATGTATCAGATGCAGAGAGAATCAAGTTTGCCAGAAAATATACTTTTAGCAGTATGTGTCAGTGTGGTTTCTGTGGAACTAATCTCACCAGACGTTCCCATAATCAGGATACAAAGCACAAAAAGCCGGTATGGAAATGCCGGACGGCAACGAATAGGGGAATTGCAAACTGCCCACATAGCAAAGTTGTAGATGAAGTGGTTATCGAAAATGCGTTTCTTGAGATGTTTAAGCTTCTTGCAGAGAATTTTGATGATGTACTTGAATCTGTGTTGTCATCAGTGGGAGAAACCTTATCCAAGGACGACAGTACAGAAAAATTGAAGCGTATTGAGAAAGAGATTTCCTCTCTTGAAAAGGCGAGAAGTTGTATGAAATGTAATTGAGATGAAGGCGTATAAATGGTATAATTGCTATACTGAGATATTAAGCAATAATACCATTTATACGAGAAAAAAGTTGATAGCAATATATTCATGATAGTATATGTGTAGTATTGTCTATAGAAGGAGGTACATATGGGAAAGGAACATGTTTCTGATAATATGGATATTATCAAAAAAGCATATGATATTTTGAAAAAAGGATATGCTTTTCACAATAGTACATTGTGCATTCAAATGTCCTATTTTAAAGGTTTATCTGAGGAAGATTATAAAAGAGTTGATTACAAGTTAAAAGCAATACGGCAGGATTATGCAAAAATGCTTGTGATAATGAATAGTATTGATAGAACTTATTTGGCATATCAAAAAAATGAGTATATTCCAACATATTTGTCGATTATGAACAATCAAGCAACCGCTGAATTGGGATGTTTTATTGAATATTTGTTTGCAAAATATCGAGTAATATTGGAGTATATTCAACAAATTTTGGAAATATGCATACCGCCAAGATTTGATGAGGCTCAAGCAAGTAAATACAGCCAATTAAAAAAGTCACATAAAAAATATAATTTTTTATTGAAATATATTGCGGAGAATATTGGAGAAGATAATAATCTTTTAAATATGGAGTGGTTTCAGTCTATTAGAGTAGAGAGAGATTTTATAATACATGATGGTGCTACTTGCTTAGTTTTTGGGGATAAAGAAAATCTACTATTTAAGGTTATGACTACGGATGCTTTGGATAAAGATGAGGAAATAGAACAAGATACTTTTTTTATAAATGATAAAGGATTGGTATATTACTCTCGATATTGGGGCTTGCAAATTTCTAAGTTGATAATTTTTTCTGAAACTGTTTTGGGATTTTTAATGAATGACAGTAGAATGTCAGACGAAGCTAAATGGAGATTAGAACAAATACAATTACAAGGGAAAAATGTGTTTGTTGATGAGGATGATATAGAAGTTAAAGATAGCCAAGATGTTCTTGTAGATATATTAAGGTCAATAATAGAATCTGATAGGTGATATAAGTTGAAACAATATTAAAAGCTTATATTTGGATATGGAGGAATTTATGAAGTGTTTATTTCGAGAGAATATGATGTATCACTTGACATATTAAATGTAATACAAAAAGAGCACAAAGCATATTGACAGGATATTTGAGGAAGCATATACAAATTATTGTATTGGAGAAAGACGAAATACTTGCTTGAAGTAATTTTATAGAAACTACGCATAAAAAAAGAATGTGAGGTATAAAAGAGAAGATATGTCAGTTGAAATAGTTGGAGCGCAGGGATTTGATTATCAGTATACTGTAACATTATATATGATTTTGAAATATTTAGAAATGGATCATTTTGAAGTTTTGGTAGAAAATGAGAGTTTTGAGGATTCAAAATTATCGTATCAATTGGAAGATAAAACTTACCATATAGAATTGCAGGTAAAAAAGAAGGCATCCGAAATAGCGTATGATGAATTTGCTACATGGTTAGCGCATTTTCAAAAAAGCAAATCAGATTGTTTTATTTTGGATAGAATACAACAATCTGATACAAATTACTTAGTATTTGTGACAAACAATCGATGCACAGATAATGTTAGTAAGTTTGTAGGTAAAGAAAATGAAATAAAAGAGAATAAAATATGTTTTTCGGGAGAAATGTTAAAAGATTTAAAACTGCGGATGCTAAAGGGAATTGATAACAAAAATGAATTGGGAAGGAAAAGAAAAGAACATATTGAACAGTATTTTAATCAGAAAAAAATGAGCTGAACAAGGTATTGGGTCGTGTGTATATAATTGAAAGAAAAGATCAGATAGAAAGAGAAATTTGCATCATCCTTAAAGAACAGTACCATATCCCAGAAAGGATATGTAGAGATGTAATGAACCAAATGCTTGATGTTGTTCGTCGGGGGAGGGACAGTGGAGAAGATATTACTGCTTTTATCAGAGAAATTTTAAAAAATAAAAGGTTTAGTCGTGTTTTACCAGAAGATAAGAGTTTTTATAAAAGAGATAGCATAGATATACTAAAGAGTGAGTTGTTACAAAAAAATTTATTGCTTTTAACAGGAGTACCATTTTCCGGAAAGACATATATTGCAAAGACGATTGCCCAGGAGTTGCAAGATAATGGATATTATGTGAAACTGACTGACAATATAATAGAGGATCAAGAGGCATATTATTTTTTAATGTCTCCAGAAAATGATTCAAGATTGTTACTGATTGAAGATCCGTTTGGGCATATTGGGAAAAGTGAGAATTATATACAAATAAGGGATAAAATTGAAGGTTTAATACGTGATAGACTATCCATTAATAGAAAAGTAATCATAACCAGCCGGTTAGATGTACTACTTGATGTTTTTGAGAAAAAGCAGATTGAAGAGTGCAAAATTCAGGGTAATGGGTGGATTAATACATCAATTTTAAGTAAGGAAGAGGCTGAGAAAATATGGTTACGATTCTATGGAGAATCAGATGAGAGTCTGCAAGTTTTTGAAAGATTAAAAAAATCTTTTGACCACCATGATGAAACTGTTTTTTTGGAAATTGGCGAGATGCGGCATCTCTTATTAAGTGTGCAGAATATAAATGTATTAACGCATATGTCAACGGATGAAATTATTAAACAGGCTAGAATCAGTTCAGAAGAAATTTGTAGGAAAATAAAGTCATATGGAGAAACATATAAAGATATTTTTATTTTGCTAGGATGCTTTTGTAATACGGTTAGGTCGGTTAGTGTAAAGGATTTGGCGTATATTCTTTGTAGCAATGAAGAATTAGTTTCTATACGCCAAAAAATGGAAGAAGAAGTAACTGTATCTATAGGAGAAAGACAAAAAAACTCACATATACATCAAGAATTTCCGGTATATGCTCAAATGCCAAAACTGGATAAAGACATAAAAAGTATTCTGCGGGTATTATGTGAAAAAAGATATATTTACAAAGAGCATATTACGAATGAGATTTACTTTCTTCATCCAATTTACACATATGCAAGTAAATTACTGCTACAAGAAGAGATTGAAGATGATTGGGATATAGAAAAATATATTAAATATATGCGCAGGGCAATCGGTTCGCTTTCATCAAATGCGGCTTTTTGCAGTTTGTGCCAGTTAGGTCAGGAATTTGACAGAGAACAAATGATAATAGATTGTATTGTAGAAGGTAGCAGATCTATATTTCCAGCAATCAGAGATGTTTCTATTTTGTATTTGGATCAAAATTTTGATAACTTGAATGAACAGGTGCAGAAAAATTTTATGAAAAATATTAGAAACGGTCGCACAGCAGACAAGTATATGAAATGGAATGGTAATGAATGCTGGTATCAAATGGATGGAAAGCACTATTTTGATTTCTTTAATATGGATGATTTCTGGGGTAAAGACATTAATTTTACATTAGAAGAGATTGAAGAACGAGCACGAAAGAAAGAAAGAAAATTTTAGCAAAAAAGAAATTTATGATATTTTATTCAGCAGTTTAGCTGACAATTTGTCCCGAGAATTTTTAGAGTATGCACTGTTAAGTGATGAAGCAGTCATTCGGAGTAGGGCAATATTTTATTTGTTTAAAAATTATGCAGCTAAATTAGACTTTGAAAAAACAGAGTATTTACAACGTTTTGAAAATTACAATGTTGTTTACGGAATGTTGAAAGGCATGTTTAGTAGCGTAAATGGTTTCAGTGAAGAGAATGTAAAGAAATTGATAATATACTTTCAAAAGCAATTTGAAAGAAAGTCGGTATCCATGTATGTCGAAGATTTATTTGATAAGTTTGGAGACGAATATGATAGTAAAGCAATTGACTGGGGAAAATACGCTGAAACGGAAAGATTGAGGATATGGAAAATATGGGCAGCTTTATTTTCTAAGTGGTTAGTGTGTTTCCCTGCAAAATTTATGGGAATGAATGAACCACATATGAGTTTTAATATAGATCGGTCCTTGAAGTACTTAAATAATCAAAAGGAGGTAGTTGATGTAGCAAATTCTTGGATACAATGGATTCATAATTACTCAAAATATCATTCTGTTAATGATTATGGAATGAGTGTTTTAGATTATCTTATTACAGGAACTAAAAATTCTGCTTACTTACGAAAAGGTATGATAAAAAAAGAATTAAAAGTAAACAGTACAAGTTTGGTAACGGCACATATTTCACATATAGTAGACCTTTGGGATATGTTAACGGATGAAGAAAGGAAAGATATATGTGAATATTTAAAAAATGAAATGCGCGGTGACATGAAATGGATACAAGCTGTTGCATTAACGTGTAAGAATGTTCCAAAGGATATTCAGATAGCCATAACAGGTAATGTTTTTTTAGATAAAGAGCCAAAAAAAATAATAGATACTTTAAACGAAAAAAATATATTAACTGAATGTTTACATATTTTTTGTGGTTTTCCTCAGCCGTTGTGGTTTAATGGATATCACCATAGTGGAAAGTATTCATTATGGGATGGGGTGATGATGGAAGTATTAAAGAAAGATATTGTTGATGAGAACTATAATATTTCACTTAGAGAAATGATAGATGAACTGTACAATAATAATGACCATAGATTTGTCAATGGATATGATGTATATAAAGAAATGCTTTCTGATGAGGAAAAGCGAAAACAGATTTTTGAACGTCTTGCCTATACATCAGTAACTCAGAATCAGGATAATAAAAAAATGTGGGACGAGTTATTACAGGCATGTTCCGAAGAAGAAAAAAAGCAATATTTCTCAATAATTAGCAATTTTATAGAAATGGTAGAATATGAAAATATGGGATATAATGGACTATTATGTGAATATGAACTCAAAGATATCGTTCATTATATATTGCCATGTTTTTCTTCGGATCAATTAATATATAAGTTATCAGATGAAATGCTCCTCATGTATAGAAATATTCAGGAAATGGATGTAGATGAGTCAAAGAAGGTTAAACAGCTTTATGAAACAATGGTACAAGAAACCTATAAAAACGACCCACCTAGATTATTATTTACTAATAAAATAGTGAATTATACATGTAAAGTAATGGGAGGAGTATCTGATGTAATGCAGAAAGTGTTAGAAAAAAATAAGAAAGATTTTTGGGACAGATATGAACGGGTAAAAGAAACGTTTGAAAGCAATTGCCCATTGAAAATTCGGGAAGAATATAGATTGGAAAACTGGTATGATTAAAATATCTTTCTTGCAATTATTATAGCGTTCTTTGGAAAAATGCCAATATAGATGGAAGAATTTACAGTGCAAGCAGTATAAACAGCGAATGAGGAGTAATCAAAAAAATATTACATGAATGGTTGGAATAATGCCTCCAAGTCCCCGACAGATTTGGAGGTTTTCTTCTGCACATTTTTATTGGAAAGTAATTTCCGAAACAAATAATCTATGGTACAATATCTTGGAAGTTATTATCACGGGATGAGTAGTGGACCATAGAGAAAGAGCAGAGTCAATCGTAAGTTGGTCTGGCTTACATCTAAAATACAATGCAATCTTTTTCTATGCAGGGACATAAGAGAGTGCATCATGTCAATTTTTGCAGCTTCATCAGAGAGGAGTGCAACATTTTTCACTCCTAGAGTACAGTGAAAACTCTGGAAAGTGCATCTCAATTACCCTATCGACACATGTGGAGACGGTAGTCTTGATGTCAAGAAAAGATAAATAAGAGCCAGAAAGTGGCGTATTTCCGGACCTTTTTCGGAAGTTGGGATTGGAAGCCCGACCTCTGAAAAGGCTCGGTTGTTTTATATGGAAACATATCTACTGCGAAAATGTGTGTCAGGTTGTGACCTCGGATTAGATAACGCAAATTGAGTGAGTGGGTTAGATGTCAGGGATTTTTGAGAGAATTTTGGAAAACGAAAAAGTTGACAATAAATCCGGCAACTCGATACTAAAGGCATTTTCGGACAGTGGGATAGATGTTAAGGAAGACTAACTATTAAAAGTCAAGCCTTAAAATGATATTTTTTGAATAAAATACAGAAATGTATTTTAGATATATTTTGAACTCAGTTAGAGTTCCATGAACCTTGAAAACTGCATGACAAAAAGAGCATCGTGACAGGTGCTCAAAAAGGAGTATCGAATTAAAATTGATTAAGCTACTTTGATGTATTGTTGCTTTGTTTTTTCAAGATGATAAATCACTCGAACCAGCTTTTTTACAGCATGTGATATGGCAACGTTATAGTGCTTGCCTTCAGCTCGTTTCTTGGCAAGATACCCTGCAAATGTTGGATCCCAGTGGCAGACATACTTGGCGGCATTGTACAAAGCGTATCGCAGGTATCTGGAACCACGTTTTTCCATATGTGCGTAAGCACCATCCAGTTGTCCGGATTGATATGTTGATGGTGAGAATCCAGCATAAGCTAAGATTTTATCAGGAGAATCAAAACGACTGAAGTCACCAATCTCGGCAATGATCATAGCACCCATGCGATAATTAATTCCAGGAATACTAAGAATCGGTGAGTTGATTTCATCCATGATGACTTTGATTTCATTTTCGATTTCATCAATCTCGGAATCAAGTTCCTGAATCAACTTGATGGTGTGTTTTAGTTCAAGTGATTTAGCTGGCATATTTGAGCCAATAGAAGCCCTTGCAGCTTCTCTGAAAGTAATGGCAGTATCTTTACTATATCGACCTTTTGAAGCTTCCGAAAGAAGATTTGTAAGTCTGGTAAGATGTGCGCTGGCTACGTGCTTAGCACCGGGAAATTCAGAAAGCATTGAATAAACAGATGCCATATGAAGTGTTGGCACAAGCTTTTCTAATTCAGGGAATAAGATACAGACAAGTCTTGAGACGGAAGACTTTAGCTTGGCACGTTCTTTTACTTTATCAAAACGATAACGAGTTAATGACTTTAGCTCTTCGTTATGGTAAGATATGTCTGAGTAGGACTTTAAGTTCACATCAGACATGAGCATGGAAG
>OGXA01001095.1_pt1 | contig 23053 bp, 17 predicted proteins | sample 1576171 | NCBI WGS metagenome assembly OGXA01 (sample SAMEA3541587, study PRJEB24748) | human gut metagenome | biome: human gut; feature: human-associated habitat; material: faeces | place: China | collected 2012 | reverse complement strand
GCAGATGGAGCAACTTGGCAAGTATGGTTTTCTTCGCAGAGATTATCTGAAAAACTATCGAAATTCAACCTATCAGGTGATGCTTTTACAGGATACCATTGGAGAGCATCTTCTGGAAGTGGACAAGGCAGCCAGAGAACGGGAAGAGGTAATACTGAAACAGTTAGAAGAAAAAGAACCATTGCCGGATAAGGAGAAAGATCAGATGGCATGGGTAAGAGCTGCCAATCAGCACAGAGCGAATGCAGAAGAGATTATCCTGATAGAATTGATTTATGTATAAGGATTGCCAGTAACTAATCTGGCAGGTAACTGATAAAAATAGAATATTGTGAGCGAAGTAAGACGTGAGTCATAAGATATGGCTTGCGTCTTTTTCTTTTGAACTGGAAAGGAGGATGGGAGCATGGCACAGATTTTTCGTGTAGAGAAAACTAAGAATTTTACGGTAATGAGTAATCACCATTTCAAGAATAAGAATCTGACATTGAAAGCGAAAGGCCTATTGTCACTGATGTTAAGTTTACCAGAGGAATGGAATTACAATATGCAGGGACTGGCAACATTGAGCAGAGATGGGATTGATTCTGTTCGTTCTGCAATTAAGGAATTAGAGCATCATGGATATGTGGAACGTCATAGATTGCGTAATGAGTATGGCTTTTATGGCGATACCGAATATATTATCCGGGAAGTTCCATTAGGAGAAGAAAATGATTAAGTGGAGCAGAGAAGTGCCTAAGGGTGGATAGTCCAATTTTGGACAATCAGGTCATAGGAAATTTCTATCTCCGGACATCAGAAAATAGGAAAACCAGATATGGTAAATCCCATACTGGACAAACCGTTGCTATTAATAATCCATGTTATTAAATATGAATTATTAAAGAACTAGTAAATAAAATATCTATCTTATCAATTCACGTAAGTATTAATAGGATTGGATAAGAAAAGAAAGAATGAGGTATGATTATGAGAATGATGAAAAATAACAGAAATGAAACAATTATGGTGATCGGGATTGATCATGGTTATGGAAACATGAAAACTGCCACCAGATGCTTTCCATCCGGTGTAGCCAGATATGACAAGGAGCCAATCTTTCAGAATAATCTTCTTGTTTATAATAGCATGTATTACCAGATTGGAGAGGAACACAAAGAGTTCTGTGCAGAGAAAACGCAGGACGAGGACTATTATGTGCTGACACTGGCGGCTATCGCAAGAGAACTTGATGGGAAAGGAATGAACCGGGCAACGGTACATATCGCAGCCGGACTTCCCCTTACCTGGGTAGCTACACAGAAAGAAGATTTTCAGAAATATCTTCTCCAGAATGAAAGTGTGGATTTTACATTCCGTAACAAAGACTACCATGTAGAGTTTGCAGGAGCTGATATTTACCCACAGGGGTTTGCAGCAGCTTTTTACCGATTACAGGATTTCAAAGGAATCAACATGCTTGTGGATATTGGAAACGGAACTATGAACATCATGTATATCAACAATTCCCGTCCATTAGAGAAGAAATGCTTTACAGAGAAATATGGAACGCATCAGTGTGTGCTTGCTGTAAGGGAATCCCTGCTGAAAGAACTGGGAACAGTGGTGGACGATCTGGTGATTGAGCAGGTGATCCGTACCGGGACAGCAGATATTGGTGAGAAATATCTGACAGTCATTCGTAAAGCTGCCGGAGATTATACGAAAGAAATTTTCCATAAGCTGAGAGAACGGGAATATAATCCAGAACTGATGCGTCTGTATGTGGTCGGCGGTGGCGGTTGTATGATCCAGAATTTTGGAGAATATGACAAGAGCCGGGTAACGATTGTACGGGACATCTGTGCCACAGCGAAAGGCTATGAAGCAATGACTGTAAGGAAAATCCAGAGAAACGGAGGGATGCTTGTATGAGAAAAGAACGGAGAATCATCAACACAAATATCCGTTTGAATCTTTGTGATGAACAGGACAGGCAGGCATGGGAATATTTGCAGACGATGGACAGGGAAAAATATAAATCGTACACCAGAGCAGTTGTAGTTGCTTTAAACGATTATTTTTCCAGAGAGTACAGGAATGAAGCAGATCCGTATCTGGAAACCAGAGAAAAGGAAGATGCTTTTCTGGAAAGAGTGGAAACAGCTGTCCGGGATGGAGTGAAAGAATCTGCCCCGATGGCTATAGCGAAGAATCTGATGGAAATGCTTGTACCGTTTGTAAAAGAATCGGTAGGAGAAAGTAAGCTGTCGGACAGAATAATAACAATGGAAAAAAAGGATGGAGAGATTACAGAAGATAATCTGGACTGGGAGAAAGAAGCTGATATGGATGCAGCACTGGATTTTGCAGATAGTTTTTAGTTGGCTGCAGAATAACAGTAACAGAGAATAAGATTGACAGTAAGGAACAGCTTTACAAAAACAGAATAGCAGAAAAAGACAATGGCAGTGGTGACATTTCAGACATTATGAATTGGAGAAATGTTTATGACTGCTATTTTATGTCTTTTAGCAGAGCTGGAAAGAGATCCAGTAAAAAAAAGACAGAAATAACAGGATAATATAACAGAAAAGCGTTGGCAGATGGGTGGATTGAACAAGCAAGGCGAAGAAAAGAATAGAGTGCCGGATACGGCACATGATTGTCCGATACTTCGCATCGGAGTGATGCAGGAACAGCCTGTTTCAGAAAGAGAAAATCTATCGAAAGGGGAGCTTTTCTCTTTCTTCCACAGTCAGTTTCTACATCACAAAACCACTGTCATCTATATTTTGGTTTGATAATGCAGTGGGGAAATGTTGCTTGGTTGGTATCAGTTTAGTAGTGGGGAGATGACAGGCAAGTTTCGCAAAGTGGCAAGCCACTATGCACCGGAGCCAGCCTTTGGGCTGTTCCTAAACTTGCCATGGGGCGTCCGCCCCTTGGAACCTCGGCATGTCAATGGCGTAAGTAATCCTGCGAAATGTCCACCGGACATTACTTCGGAAGACTTACTGATTGACTAGGGTTTCACCCTGCACCCACCAAAGGTGCTTCGCCCCTTATGGAATCCCCTGCTAATCTAACAGCTGAAAGCTTATGGCTGAAAAGATAGAGTAAAGAAAGGAGACAATGATTTATGCGAAAACGAAATTATACAGTAACAATACGAATGAGCAAGGCAGAGTACGATCTGCTTCAAAGCAAAGTAAAAGAATCCGGAAGAACACAGCAGGAAGTAGTAATAAAAGCAATCGCAGATTTAAAGATAGCTTCTACAGAGGAAGTGGAAGAACTAAAAAGATTGAACCAGATGTTTGCAGATATTCTCAGTCAGCTTCGTGGAGCTACTACAAATATCAATCAGATTGCAAGAAAGCTGCATACAGATGGAGAAGTTCCAAATGACAGTACGCTGTATTTCCTCAATAAAAATATTCTTAAGTACAGGAAGGAGAGTGAAAAGATATGGCTGTTAATAAGACGATTAATAAGCGGACAAATACACATGGAGCAATGAGAAACTGTATCGAATATGTTTTGCGACAGGACAAGACAAGTGAACTGCTTACTTATGTAACAGGTCCGTACTGCCATGATGAGATCAACTATGATCTGGTGTATAAAACCTTTTTAGAAGAAAAGAAGATGTGGGATAAAGATTCTGGGAGAATGTACGCTCACAACATTATTTCCTGGCATAAGGACGAGCAGATTACTCCGGAGCAGGCATTAGAATTTGGAAAAGAGTTTGCAGAAAATTGGTTCAGTGGATTCCAGACCTTAGTGGCTGTGCATAAGGATAAAGGTCATATCCACTGCCATCTGGTTACTAATTCAGTGAGTTATGAAGATGGGAGAAAGCTGCATAATACAAGAAAAGATCTGGAGCGGATGAAACAGCTTACCAATCAGATGTGCCGGGAACGTGGACTGACAGTTGCCGAGAAAGGAAAGCACTTTGATGGAAGCCAGATTGAAAAAGGGGAAGTCATTGCATGGAGCAAAGACAAATATAATCTGTTCCGTCAGCAGGTAAAGGACAGCTTTGTAGCGGATTGTGCAATGGCAGTGTTAAAAGCACTGGAAAATTGTATCAGTAAAGAAAAGTTTATAGAAAAAATGAAGCAGTTCGGATGGAATGTAAACTGGACAGAGAAACGGAAGCACATTACATTTCAGAATCAGGATGGAAAGAAAGTGCGAGACAGCAATCTGTCAAAAACATTTCATCTGGATATCAGTAAGGAGGGATTGGAGAATGAATTTGATAGAAATTACGAAAGGGTACGAGTCGGAGCAGAACGAACAAACGGAGCAGATGAAGAGCTTGCCGAATACTACCGACAAGTGGAAGCAGCTTGTGAAGGAGCAGGCGGCGTCACTGGAGCTAGTGACGGAAGAGAGAGACGAGTTACAGGTGAGAAATCAGAAGATGAACGAGTTTATCCAGAAATTTCAGGAAAGGACACACAAGCTGAAAATGGAAAAACAGAAGCTATTCTTCGAGAATCACGAAATGCAAGAAGAAATGCGGAAGTCGAACGTCGAAATTCAGCAGATGACAGCAGAACTGTCCGAAATGCGGAAACTCAATCAGTCTTTACAGCAGAGCAACGACGATTTGAGAAACAGAAACGGATTGATGAGCAGGAGCGAGCAAGAGTTGCTCGAAGAAGAAATAAAAGACGTTCGGGACCGGAACTCTAAATTACAGATACAAGTGAACCAGTCATCGGTGGAAGCGGTTGAACAGGCACAGCAAAAACAGGAAGAAGCAGAAAAGAAGGTAAGGACAATACAATGCCAATATAACAAATTACAAGAGAATGCAGAAACGGTGAAAGAAAAGGCGGATCAGAAAATAAAAAGTCTGAAAAAAGAAATGAAAGAAAAGACAAGTTTCTGGCGGATGCTATATATGGTTTTTGTAGTATTTGAGATAATAAAAAGCACAGTGGTTCAGAACGATTTATTTGCTTGTATAAAAGTTCTGATAAGAGTTTGGTGTAGGTATGTAGAATGGGTAATCCGTCCATCAGAATTAAATATTTGGGGTGAGAAAGAATATTTTTCAACAGAATGGTCGTGGTGTTTGCGAGTTATGGCAATTATTATCGTTGTCGGAGTAGTAATTGCCGGTGAAATGTTTGTTCTGAAGAAAATAGAACAGTATCGAAGAGTGTGGGATAAATATTCCATGCGGCTTATGGTGGTCAGTTTAGAGATGATTATTGTATCAGGCGATGTGATGAGAAGATTTATGCCAATAAATCTTGTGGTATTATTTGGAATAATAAATATCGCTGTCATGGAAATAAGGATTTATTATCGTAGAGCTAATGAAATATATTAAAAATCAACAATGGTTATTAAAAACCAAATTTGGTTATTGACAATCAATAATGCGGGTGATATAGTAAAAACATGGAAATTGATTGTGAATAACCAAAGGAGGAAGTAGCATTGAAGACTTCGGTTAAAGAGCTAAAAGCAAAAGAAATCTCAAAAGTTGAAGAGATTAGCTGGAATATTTCAAACAGGATAAGAGAATCTGGAAATGCTTCTATGTACGGTGGGTTTTGTTTAGCATATGTGGCCTATGTATCCTTAAAAAATAAGATAATAGATACAAACCAGTTAAAAGAATATGTGGAGCTGACTTTTTCACAAGAAAGAGTCAGTTTCATAAAAGAAAATATTGGAAATTTATGGAATGTTGCAATAGAAATTTCAGAAGAATATTCAGAAGCTGCACTTTTAGCGACTGTTTTATGGTGGCAATTACAGGGGAATCGTTTCATGGGAGAATGTGAAACACCGCAGAGTGTCATAAAGCTGGCAAATGAGATTCTTCAGATTTCAAATGATAAGGTGGCAGATTTTTGCAGCGGAATTGGTTCGTTTCTTGTGAGTGCCATAGAAAAGAGTCCAGAATCACAATTTTATGGTACAGAGATTGTGCGAGATGTAAAAGAAGTGTCAGCAATCCGTACAGAATTGATATCTGATCGGGTAAAAATTGAGCAAAAATCAGTTTTAAATATAAAGGATAATTTGATGTTTGATAAAATATTCTGTGATTATCCATGGGGAATAAAAGTAAAAGACAGCATTGGAAGTAACGAAGCATTACAAGCAATATATGATGAGATACCAGAAGTACAGAAGGTGGCAGCAGGAGACTGGATATTTATTATAAATGTCATGAATCACCTTAATAAAAATGGTAAGGCTGTTATTTCGGTAAGTAATGGAGTTACTTGGAATGGTGGAAATAATACAATCATTCGTGAAAAATTTATAAAACAAGGATTTGTGGAAGCAGTGATTGCTCTTCCGCAAAATTTATATTTAAATACAGGAATTGCATGTTCATTACTGGTGTTAAGCAGAAATAATAAAAACATAAGAATGATAGATGCAACAGAAATGGTATCGGTCGGACGGAGACAGAACATTCTTAGTGATGAAAATGTTTCTGAGATCGTTGAATTGCTGAATAACGATGACAAAAATTCAAAACGGGTTTCTATTGAAGATGTGGCGGAAAATGAATATGTTCTTAATCCGTCAAGATATCTTCAACAAGAAACAGTTGTAAAAAATGGTGTGCTTTTTGAAACTGTAATAAAGAATATAACAAGAGGAGCACAAATTAAAGCATCTGTTTTAGATGAAATTGTATCAGATGAACCGACGAACATGCAGTACTTGATGTTGGCAAATTTACAGGATGGAATCATTAGTGACGAACTTCCATATTTAAAGGGAATAGACTCTAAATATGAAAAATATTGTATAAAAAATGGAAGTCTGGTAATTTCCAAAAATGCATCGCCGGTGAAAATGGCGATTGCGTCTGTACAAGAAGGCAATAAGATTTTGGCAAATGGAAATCTCTATGTTATTGAACTGGATGAAGATAAGATAAATCCTTATTTCTTAAAAGCGTATCTGGAAAGCGAAAATGGGAAGGCGGCTTTATCCAGAGTCGCAGTAGGTGCTACCTTGTTAAATCTACCGGTGGAAGGATTAAAAAAGGTGATAATTCCGTTGCCGGATTTAGAAAGTCAGAAAAAAATTGCAGAGCAATATTATGCGAAGCTAAGTGAGATTAAAGAATTAAAATACAAACTGGAAAAGGCGACAGAAGAACTGGAACATATTTATACGGAGGAAAAATAAATGGACGAGAATAATAAATTTGATGTAGTTGGAACCAATATAGCAGAAAAAGCAACGATGATCTGGAATGTAGCAGATATGCTTAGAGGACCATTCAAACCGCATGAATATGGTTTGGTAATCTTACCAATGACAGTAGTAAAAAGATTTCATGACTGCCTATTGCCGACGCATAAAGCAGTACTTGAAAAGTATGAGGAAGTAAAGAAATTTGCAGTTATTGATGGATTTTTGACAACAGCCTCTCAGTATCAGTTTTATAATATCAGCAAATATACATTTGATTCATTGCTTGCTGATCCGGAAAATATCGAAGCAAATTTTAGAGATTATTTAAATGGATTTTCTGCAAATGTCCAGGATGTGTTATCGAAGTTTGATTTTGACAACATTATCCGCAGAATGGTAGAAAGCAATACATTATATCTGGTTATCAAAGAATTCAATTCCCAGAAAGGTTACCTGGGACCGGATAAAATCAGTGCTGTAGATTGTGGTTATATTTTTGAGGATCTGGTAAAGCGATTTTCAGAGTCTTTCGGTGAAGAAGCAGGAGCACATTTTACCAGTAGAGATATCATTTATTTGATGACGGACTTGCTTTTATCCGATGCGGATCTGAGTAAGGGGGGAAATGTAACTGTGTATGATATGGCAATGGGAACATCTCAGATGCTTAGCTGTATGGAAGAAAGAATTCAGGAATTAAATACAGAGATTGGCGTTACCTGTTTTGGTCAGGAGTTCAATCCGTCCACTTTTGCGATTGCAAAAGCAGATATGATGATTCGGGGTGGTGATCCGAATAATATGAGGTTCGGTGATACTTTGTCAGAAGATCAGTTTAGTGGCTATCAGTTCCAGTATATCATTTCCAATCCGCCTTTTGGAATCGACTGGAAAAGAGAAAAGGCAGCAGTGGAAGCAGAAGCAAAGAAAGGTGATCTGGGAAGATTTGCACCGGGACTTCCGAAAATATCAGATGGTCAGCAGTTGTTTGTATTAAATGGTCTTTCAAAGCTTGCACCAAATGGGAAAATGGCAATTATTCAGAACGGTTCGCCACTGTTTTCCGGAGATGCGGGAAGCGGACCGTCAGAAATCAGAAGATATATTCTTGAAAATGACTGGCTGGATGCAATCGTGCAATTAGGAACCGATATGTTTATGAATACAGGCATCAGTACCTACATCTGGATTTGTTCCAAGGATAAACCGTTGCATAGAACTGGAAAAGTGCAGTTGATAGATGCATCACATTGTTATGAAGCAAGAAGAAAAAGTATTGGAACAAAAAGAAATGATATTACGGATCAGTGTCGTGATTTGATTGTAAAGGCATATGGTGCATTTGAAAATGATGCTGTATATGGAGATAAGGAAGGTATTTATTGCCAGAGCAAAATATTCGATACAGAGGAATTTGGATACCAGAAGATTGTCGTAGAACAACCCCAGAGAGATGAAAATGGAGAAATTGTATTAAAGAAGGGAAAGCCTGTAGCAGATACATCTCTGCGTGATACAGAAAATGTGCCACTGACAGAAGATATCAAGGAGTATTTTAAGAGAGAAGTATTACCATACGCACCGGAAGCATGGATTGATGAGAAGAAGACAAAAAAAGGATATGAGATTCCAATGACAAGATATTTCTATGAATATCAGGCACCAGAGCCAGTGGAAGAAATCGCAGTGCGTCTTCATGAACTGGAACTGGAAATTCAGAGCAGTTTGGATGCTTTGTTTGGGGGTGAATGATATGAATAGGGAGATGAAAGATTCTAGGGTTGAATGGTTGGGAGAGATACCGAAAGACTGGAAAGTCACTAAAATAAAACATAAGTTTAAAATTGTTGCAGGGGCAACACCTAAAAGTGAACAAAAAGAAAATTTTGATGGAAATATTATTTGGATTACGCCTGCCGATTACAAAACAACAGATAAGTATGTTTTTGTTGGAAAGAGAAACTTATCAAATATAGGGTATGAATCATGTAATACAACGATAGTTCCAGCAGGAAGTATAATTTTTTCAAAAAGAGCACCTATTGGGAGTGTTGCCATAGCACAAACTGAGTTGTGTACAAATCAAGGTTGTTTATCCTGTGTGAAAAAAGAAAATGTTGACCAAAGATATTTCTACTTTTTAATGGGCATATTAACGGAAGAATTTAAATTATTAGGAACAGGAACCACTTTTAAAGAAATATCAGCTTTTTCGTTTGCAAATTTCAGAATGCCGTGTCCTAGTATAGGCGAACAAGTTAGGATTGCCACTTTTCTGGAAAAGAAATGTGGAAAGATAGAAAATATTATTCAAAACAGCAAAGCATCTATTGAAGAATATAAAAAATTAAAACAAGCCATTATTATACGAGGAGTAACTAAGGGAATTAGAAATGTAAGACCGATGAAAGAGAGTGGAATTGAATGGATTGGGGAAATACCGGTAAGTTGGAATTTAGTCCCTTTCAGGCATGTATTAAAGGAACGCATAGAGAAAAATAATCCAATTAAGTCAACAGAAAGGCTTTCCTTATCGATTGATCTAGGAGTCACGTTATATTCAGAAAAAACCACTAATTTGGATCGATTTAAAGATGATTTTGAACAATACAAAGTTGCGCATAAAGGTGATTTAGTAATGAATAGTATGAATATGATAGTTGGGGCATCTGGACAATCTGATTATTTTGGATGTGTGAGTCCGGCATATTATACTTTTTACGATGAAACGGAAGGACATTGTACAGCTAAATATTGTGAGTATGTTTTTCGAAGCAAGGCAATGCTTAGAATTTTATTTAGTCTGGGAAAAGGCATTTATGCAATTGTACGTGGGGATGATAGAGTTAATACATGTCGTTTAAAGGTATCTAAAGAGGATTTGAAAAATATTGTTATTCCTGTTCCACCATTGGAAGAACAGAGAGAAATTGTCAAATATTTAAATGAAAAATGCGGTGAAATAAATGGAATTATTGCTAAGAAAGAGCAGTTTATAAGTGAAATGGAAAATTACAAAAAATCCCTGATTTATGAATATGTCACCGGAAAAAAGGAGGTGCCGGAAATTTGAGCATAGATGTTACCACAGAGAAACGTTTTGAATCGGATATTGAAGAATTCCTTTTGTCGCCAGCAGGTGGATATACACACAACTATGATACATACGATTCGCAGCTTGGTGTATATAAAGATACTTTGCTACGTTTTGTGCAGAAAACACAGCCGAAGGAATGGAAACGCTTTTTATTACAGAACAAAGTAGATCCGGAACGGAAATTTTGTCTTGCGTTCAATAATGCCTGTGATATGGATGGTCTCATTTCTGTATTACGCCATGGCTTCAAGCACAGAGGAATTCCATTTAAAGTCTGCTATTTTAAACCGGAATCAGGTCTGAATCAGACGGCGATATCTTTATACGAGAAGAATGAGATTACCTGTAACAGACAATGGTTTTATTCCAACGATACACATAATTCTGTAGATATGGTTCTGGCTGTGAATGGAATACCGGTATTCGCATTGGAATTAAAAAATCAGTATACCGGACAGAATGTAGATCATGCAAAACGGCAGTGGATGTATGATCGTGATCCAAGAGAAATTTGTTTTCAGTTCAATAAAAGAATTTTAGGGTATTTCTGCATCGATCAGTTGGAAGTCTGGATGACAACAAAGCTGGAAGGAAAGAATACATATTTTCTTCCATTCAATCAAGGTTCCAATGGTGCAGGAAAGGATGGCGGAAAAGGAAATCCGGCAAATCCGAATGGCTATCCGACGGCGTACTTCTGGGAGTATGTATTTCAGAAAGACAGTATGATGGATATCATTCAGAAGTTTATCCATTTGCAAATCAAAGAAGAAAAGAAACGTTTGTCGGATGGCACAGAGCAGGTTACGAAAAAGAAAACACTGATATTTCCAAGATATCATCAGTTGGATGTGGTGCGTAAGTTAATTGCAGATGTACGGAAAGAAGGAACGGGGCACAATTATCTGATCCAGCACAGTGCCGGATCTGGAAAATCAAATTCGATTGCCTGGACAGCATATAGACTGGCATCCTTGCATGATGCCAATGATATATCTGTTTTCAGCAGTGTTATTGTAGTGACAGATCGAACTGTGCTAGATGCTCAGCTACAGGAAACGATTTCAGGATTTGACCATACGATAGGTGCAGTAGAAACGATTGATGATAAAAAGAATTCAAAAAATTTGAGAGATGCAATTAATAATGGTGCAAGAATTATTGTAACTACTTTGCAGAAATTTCCGGTGATTTATCAGGAAGTGGATAAGGTTGCCGGAAGAAACTTCGCAATCATTGTTGACGAAGCACATTCTTCACAGACGGGAAGTTCTGCTATGAAATTGAAGGCTGCGCTTGCAGATACAGAGGCAGCATTACGGGAATACGCAGAAATAGAAGGAAAAGCAGAAGATGAAATTGACAGGAATGATAAACTTGTTCAGGAAATGCTGACCCATGGAAAACATCCGAATTTATCATTTTTTGCGTTTACAGCGACTCCGAAACCAGCGACATTAGAGATGTTTGGCAGTCAATGGACAGATGGAAGTTTCCATCCATTTCATATTTATAGCATGAGACAGGCGATTGAAGAAGGATTCATTTTGGATGTTTTGCAGAATTATATGACTTACAGTACCTGTTTCAAAATAGCAAAAGATACACCGGAAAATCCAGAGCTTCCGGAGAGCAGAGCAACAAAGATTATCAAAAAATATGAGAAATTGCATCCATATAATATCAGCCAGAAATCGCAAATTATTGTAGAAACTTTTCGGGAAACGACCAAAAATAAAATTGGTGGAAAAGGGAAAATGATGGTAGTCACAGACTCCAGACTGGCTGCAGTTCGATATTTCCATGAAATTAAACGATATATTCAAGAACGGCATTATGCAGATATGGATATTTTAGCGGCATTTTCCGGTAGCGTGCAGGATGGTGACGAAGAATATACAGAGTCCGGATTAAATGTAAGAAAAGATGGAAGTCATATATCAGAAGGTCAAACAAAGGAAGAGTTTCATGATAACTTTAATGTCCTGGTTGTTGCAGAAAAATATCAGACAGGATTCGATGAGCCTTTGCTACATACTATGATTGTGGACAAAAAACTGAAAAATGTAAAGGCTGTGCAGACATTATCACGTTTGAACCGTACCTGTCCTGGAAAAGTAGATACATTTGTGTTGGATTTCGCAAATAAGAAAGAGGATATTCTAGAAGCATTCCAACCATTTTATCAAGAGACAAGCCTTGAGCAGGAAGTAAATGTGGATTTGATTTACCAGACAGAAAAAGAACTTTTGGATTATGCGATTTATAATGAGAATGATATTAATGCTTTTATAAATGTATGGAATCATCCGGGAAGACAAGATGCAACTGCTATGGGAAAAATGACGAGTGTGTTGAAACCGATAGCAGACAGATACAATTTGAAGAATCCGGAAGAACGATATCAATTCAGAAGACTGGTAAGAAAGTTGATCCGATGGTACAGCTATATTACACAGGTAGTTCGCATGTTTGATGAAGATATGCATAAAGAACATTTGTTTCTGAGTTATCTGATTGGACTGCTTCCAGAAGAAAAAGAAGAGCCAGTTGATCTGGATGGAAAATTGAAACTGGAATATTATAAGCTGCAGAAAACATTCGAAGGTGCAATAACACTGGAGAAAGTTGATGGTCAGTATGTTCCTTCCAAGAAACAGGGAGTACAGGGAAACAGACAGAAAAGCACATTGGATGAAATATTGGACAAGATTAATGAAAAGTATAAAGGGCAGTTTTCAGAAGGTGATCGGGTAATGCTGGGTGCTTTGCATGATAAATTGATTGCAGATGATAAACTGGAAAGTTCGGCTCGCACTTCTGATCCAAGAATATTTACAGAAAGTATTTTTCCATCAGCGTTTGGAAATGCAGCAATGGAAAGCTATATGGAGGCCCAGGACAGTTATGGATCACTGTTTGAGGACAAAAGCAAGTACGATGCTGTAATGAGTGCGTTAGCAGGGGTAATTTATAGGGAAATGCGTTCTAAAAAGACCGTGGACTACCGGAAAGTTGAACGAGATGAGCAGGTTCAAATGGTGGCGGAAGAACCTGTTAAATATGGGAAGTAGTTAAGAATAGTAGAAAGCGATACAAAATGTGGAGGGTGTTTTATGTATATTTCTTCAGTTACAATTGAAAATTTCAGAGCATTCAAAGAAAAAACTGTTTTCAATTTTAATCCAGGAGTTACAGTACTTGTAGGAGAAAATGATTGTGGAAAATCAACAGTTATAGATGCAATTAGATATGTATTAGGAACAACGGATCAGAACTGGCAACGTGTAGAACTTTCAGATTACTATCAGGAAAATACAGAAAATGAAATACATATTACAATAGTTTTTGATGGTTTGACAGTTAAGGAAAAAGCTGCGTTTATGGAATGTTTAACATACGCAAAAGAGAATGAAATTTTGATAATTAATTGGACTGCTAAGTATATGACTAATGTAAAGCCACATAGAACATTTGTAAGTATAAATTGTGGTCGAAATGCAGATGTACCTGCTCCATCAGCAGAAGCCCGCGAATTATTACGTGTAACATATTTAAAACCATTAAGAGATGCACAGGCACAGATGAAATCTGGGAGAAGTTCACGGCTTGCACAAATATTAAGTAGTATACCAGATTTAAACACAGGAGAGAGAGAATACAGTGAAGGAATGGATATAACAACATTATCTTTATCTGGAATTTTTAATTTATCCAATTATTTGCTTGCTAATCATGAAAAAATTAAAGATGTAAATCTGGGTATTAGTAAGATTTTGAATACAGAGTTAATGTTAAATAACGATGCTGTGAAAACGGAAATTACAGTTTCCGGAGATGGTAACACAGATGAAAAGAAAATTCATTCTCTCTTGGAAAAATTAGATTTAAACATTCGGAAAGATTCAGCATTAAATTATGGAAATGTTGGTTTAGGAACAAGTAATTTGATGAGTATGGCATGTGAGATGCTGTTAAATCAAGATAATGATGAATGTAGTACGTTTATGTTGATTGAAGAACCGGAAGCACACATTCATGCTCAGAGACAATTAAAACTGATTCAATCAATGCAGAGTAAAGGGAAAAATCAGCAGATAATAGTGACGACTCATTCTCCTTTATTGGCCTCCGTGGTAGAACTTAATAATTTGATTATGATCCAAAATCGAAAAGCATTTTCGATGAAAGTAGGAGAAACTTTACTTGATGCTTCAGATTATAAATATTTAGAGCGTTATTTAGATGCGACAAAATCGAATCTTTTTTTTGCAAGAGGAGTAATTATTGTAGAGGGACCAGGAGAAGCGTTACTACTACCTTCTATTGCAAATATATTAGGTAGAAATTTAACTGATTACGGAGTATCTATTGTTGACGTTAAAAGTACGGGGCTTAGAAGATATGCCAAAATATTCCAGAGACAGCGGGAAGATGAGAAGATTAATATTCCTGTAGCATGTATTACAGATAGAGATGTAATGCCAGACTGTGCACCTGCCATTTGTATTAATGAAACATATGACAAAAAAGAAAATTGGCCAAAGAAAAATCGAAAATGGAAAGTGGAATCTGAAATAACAAATAAAGGAGAATATCTACATACAATTGAAGAAAAGGCAAGTGGTCAGAATGTCAAAACATTTATTCCAGAACAGTGGACATTAGAATATGAAATAGCTGCGAATGGATTAGGCGAAGAAATGTTGAAAACAATTGCTGGTATGCGAGTGAGGAAAAATAAAGATCAGGAAAAGGAAGAGGATGAAAAAGCAAGGATAGTAGAAGAATATATGCAAGAGTATGATGGATATCAGGATAAAGAAGCAAAGTCATCATATGTGTACTCATTTTTTTCTCATAAGCTTGTCTCTAAAGCTGAGTTTGCACAACAATTTAGCTTCGATTTAGAAACTATATTTAAAGGGAAAAAAGTTCAAGATATAGTAAATTTACTACCAAGGTACTTGGTGGAAGCTATAGAATATGTGACAGATGAGATCGAAGGAATATAAGATATGGATAAAGAAAATTTTGAAATACAGATCACAGATGAGGATATTAAATGGGTGAAAACCATAATGCCAGATATTGAATTAGATGAGTGTAGAATTCAGATTTTAAAGAATATGAATTCAGTGGATATTCATGCTTGTCCAGGAAGTGGAAAAACTACTATTTTGGTTGCAAAGCTGGCGATATTATCGCATAAGTGGAAATGGTCAAATCGCGGAATATGTGTGTTATCACATACAAATGTTGCTCGAGAGGAAATTGAAGAACGTTTAGGGAATTTAAGTGTTGGAAAAAAGTTATTATCATATCCACATTTTATTGGGACATTTCAATCATTTTTAGATACATTTATTGCAATGCCTGTTTTAAGGAGTTATGGTTGCCCAGTGAACATAATTGATACAGATTATGTTTTGGAACGGAGATGGGGAAATATATGGACAAAAAGATGGTTAGAAGTCCGTGGAAAAGATAAATATGTTTGTGATCCGCTGGCATTGCCGCATAAATTGGATGTAAATTTAGGAGAAAATACAAAGACATATGGGAATATAGTAAGAGCTATTGTTGAGTCCAGGCGTAGAGGAGAATTTACTTTTCATGAAATGGAACTGTATGCTGTAAAAGGAATAGGTATGAAACCAATTTTGTCTGAACTGATTCAAATGAGATTTCCTATTATTTTTATAGATGAGGCACAAGATACCAAAAAAGAAATATGGGAATTATTGAATAAAATTTATGAAAAACCAATATATAATAGTTTTTATCAGGCATATGGCGACAGCAATCAGGCAATTTTTAATTCATATGAAAAGATGGAAACTGTTGAATGTTTTCCAAGAGCAAATGCGTTGCAGATGCTGAATAGCAAAAGATTTGGAGCAGAAATAGCGAAATTGGCTAATGGAGTGGCCCTGAATAAAAATAATATGATTGGTGAAGGCATGGACTTTTCAAATAAGAATATAAAAAATACTATATTTTTATTTGAAACCGGTCAAGAGGCTGCTGCTGTAGATAAATTCGCTGAGTTAATATTTGAAAGTTTCACCCATGAGGAATTGGAAAAGTATAAGAAATATGGATGCCATGTGATTGGAATGGTTCATCAAGTGGGAAAAGAAGTGGGGGTAGCTAATTATTTTGCAGATTACAATTCAGAAGTAAAGCGTCAAATACCAAAGAATTTGATTGATTATTTTTGGAATGCTGAGGAGCAAATGCAAAAAAGAGGAGAATTTTCTATAAAAGTAGAGTATATATCAAAAGGAATATATAAATTGTTGAAAAAGTATTCTACAAAAGCTGTTGAGAGATCTTCTTCAGCCTTTAATTCCATCATAAAAACAGTGCCGCAAGACAATAGAGAAATAATAAGGACTGGATTGTTAGAAATTATGGAGATGAATTGGAAAAAACAGGATGAATGGGAAGAGGTGATTTCTCGAATATTACAGCTTTTATCAGGAATTATTAGAAGTGCGGAGGCGAGAAAAGATGAATTCCTTCAATGGAAAGGAGTTAAAAAAGAGGAAAATACTAATGACGTAGTAAATGCAAAAGAATATGAAAATAATTGTGGGGATAAAATAAGACTAAATTTTGGAAGCATACATTCGTCAAAAGGAAGAACACATTTAGCGACATTGGTGGTAGAAACAAAATATTATGAAGATAATCTTACTTCTATATTACCCTGGCTTTCAGGCAAATCAAAGTCTTTAGGAGTGAGAAATACAAAAAGGCTAAAATGCCATTATGTAGCGATGACACGTGCAAAAGGATTACTTTGTTTGGCAATACCAAGTAAAAATGTATCAGACAAAGTACGAAAAGAACTGGAAGAATTTGGATGGAATTTGGAAGTGATTAATTGAAAAAGGAAGTGATACCATGGCAATACGATCAGTAGAATATCTGCAAAGCCTTGTCCGGGAACTTGCAAAACTTCCGGATGAGACTGAGTGGGTAGAATTTAAATGTAATAATAAACAGCCACAGATGATTGGTGAATATATTTCTGCTTTGAGCAATTCAGCAGCATTATGCGAACGACCAAAAGCATATCTTGTTTGGGGTGTGGATGATGCAACGCACAAAATTGTAGGCACTGAATTTCAGTATCGCAAAATGAAAAAGGGAAATGAAGAATTGGAAGCATGGCTTTCCAGGATGCTTTCACCAAGAATTAATTTCCGATTTTTTGAGGTTCCGATGGATGAAGGAATGGTTGTGCTGATGGAGATTCCTTGTGCAGAAAAACAGCCGGTACAGTTCGCTGGTGGAGAGTATATAAGAATTGGAACAAATAAAAAGAACTTAAAAGAGTATCCGGATAAAGAAAGAGAATTGTGGAGAACATTTGATTCCACACCATATGAATTGCGAATTGCGATGGGAAATCTGAATGAGGATGAAATGGTGTCATTACTGGATTATTCTAAATATTATGACAAACTTGAAATGCCGATTCCGAGAAATCGAGATAAGGTACTAGAAGACCTGCAACATGAAAAATTTATTATGAAAAATGATGCCGGGACATGGGATATCACGAATATGGGTGCTTTGATGATTGCAAAAGATTTGAAAAAATTCGAATCTTTGCATAGGAGATCGGTTCGAGTTATTTGGTACAAGGAAAATTCCAGATTGGATGCTATAAGAGAAAAGGAATTTTGTTCAGGTTATGCATTTTCACATGAAGAAATCGTGCAGTATATTATGACAATTATTCCGCAAGAAGAAGTCATTGTGGAAACTACGAGAAAATCTGTTGTCAGTTTTCCAGAAATCGCTATCCGTGAGTTGCTGGCAAATGCTATGATACATCAGGATCTTCAGCAAAGGGGAACGAATCCAATGGTGGAGGTGTTTAAAAATCGAATCGAGTTTTCAAATGCCGGAGCACCATTGGTGGCAATCGAAAGAATTGTAGATTCGGTGCCAGTATCCAGAAATGAAAACATTGCCGGATTTATGCACAAATGTGGTATTTGTGAGGAGCGTGGCAGTGGTTATGATAAGATTGTTGAAGCAACCGGTAAAAATGAGCTGCTTGCTCCGAGAATTGAAAATCAGAATAACCAATTCACAAAAGCAATATTGTTTGCAAAAGTACCATTTGAATTAACTACCAAAGAAGATCGGATGCGGACTTGCTATATGCAGGCGTGTCTAGCATATGTCAATTTTGAAGGTATTTCTAATTCAGATATTCGAAAAATATTTGGTCTGGGAGAAAAAGAGAAGGCCAAGGCATCAAGACTTCTTACCAGTGCTGTCGAAGGTGGATATATTAAAGTAATGGACCCGGATACAGCACCAAGATATAAAAAGTACATTCCATATTGGGCATAATTTAAGTTTCGCTAAGTTTCACTTATATAAGCATGTGAGAGAATCTTAATAGAAAAATATACAAAAAAGGCACTGAAAACAATGGATTATCGGTTTTTCAGTGCCTTTTCCTTGAGTAAAAAGAAAAAAATATAATAAATTTAAGTTTTGCTAAGTTTCACTAAGCTCTACTCGCTTGATTTCCGCCACTGTTTCGACGGTTCCCGTTTACCACAATCATCACAGGTCTGTGGCCAGTTGATTTTCCATTCAAAATATTCATCTCTGGTAATCGCACCAGATGTCAGTTCTTCTTTTCTAAGTGTCCATTCTTTTAGAAAATCATTGAGAATCCCATAATTAAACCACATACCAATAGGCGGATGAGCAGGCCAACTATCAGAATCATGGTAGCGGATAGCGGTATCGCCACTGGAATTTGATTTTTCGCTTGGATAAGTCTCTAATTGAAAGAGATTAATCATGCCAGGATTAAATTCGTCAATCCAGAACAGGATTTCCATCAGTTCAGAAGCATTCATCGTAGTTGGCTCATGCAGTGTCAGTGGATTCACATCCAAAATCTTAGCCATTTCAGTAACCAGATCTTTACGGGGAACCCGGTAATTAGTTTCATATTGGGCAAGGCGGTTTGCACCTTTATCGCCCCAGCCAAGAGCTGCACCGAGTTCTGCCTGTGTCATATTCCGGAATGTCCGGATTCTTTTTATTTTATCACCAATTGTCATATCAGATTTCCTGCTTTCTATTTGATAATTCCATTTTACTATCAAAATCTCAGAATGTAAACAGAAACATTCGCAACTAAGCGAATAAAATACTTGACATTAACATTAAAGCGAATTATAATGACAGAACAATAAAGTTCGCATTAAAGCGAAAGTGAAAGCTGAAATGTAAATATTTTGTGAATTATCGCAAAAGCAGGTTGGTAAATCGTTTCTGTCAGGCTTTATTAGTGAAAGGATTTTTTAAAATTCCAAAAATCGAATAACATTTTACCCTCGCAGGGCTGTATAGATGAGGGGATATTTAAAATCCTTCTTGTACCTTGAAAATTGAATGAGCTGTACACCATATTTTCCTTTATAGAAAATGTAGCTAACACAGATGCCAAGATCCATAGCTTTTTATGGGGAGCGTTGAAGATACTCCGGAAACGGTCGGTATGTTTGGAAAGAAGCTGCCGACATTCAGAATAATTCTGATAGAGGTTGATTGTAACATTGACAGCAGGTGTACAAATGGAAGCCAACACGCCGAACGGAATGGAAAATCATCGTAAGAAGTCTAAACAAAAAGTAGAGTGTACTGACAACGGGCATAACCGCTGTCTGGGAGGTGATGCAGAAGAATACGGAGGAAAGGAGGTATGTGCATCATGAGAAAAACAACAGAGTATAAGACTGAGAATCGTCTGGCGGTAGATATTGAAGGATTAATGGCAATGTTATCCTGCGGAGAAGTAACTGCAAAGAAAATTGCAGATTATGCAGAAGCAAGAGTGATTATTGGAAGACGTGTTCTTTATAACGTGGATAAGATAAAAAAATATCTTGATGCAATGGCAGTGTAATGAAAGATGAGAAGATAAAATACAACAACTTTCCTTCGGAATGAAAAGCAAAAAAGGGAAAATATTCCTGTAAAACAGGCAAATAAAAATTAGCATTTTGCAGGAATTTACCCTTGGAAATCATAAAATATTATGTTAATCTGTGAGCAGATATCAGACAGTATATGACTGATACCGACAGGACAAAAATCATTCCGAATAACGAAAAATGAAGTGAAAGGAATGATTGATATGGCAAGAAAAGATAATAAAGGCAGAAATTTAAAAACAGGTGAATACCAGCGTCCTGATGGACGTTATGAGTATCGCTACAAAGATGAAATTACCGGAAAGCGTAATTCGGTTTATGCAGCTGATTTGGCGAGTTTACGAGAAATAGAAAAGAAGATCAATAAGGATATGGATGATCTGCTTATTACAGATGCATCAGTCAAGAAGCTGACTGTGAATACGTTGTTTGAGCGATACATGGCAACAAAGAATATCAAGGAAAGAACGAAGAAGAATTATATCCGTATGTGGGATTACCGGATACGAAATACTCTTGGAAACATTCGTGTTGTGGATTTCAAGACATCACATGTAAGGACGTTCTTTTCCGCATTGTCAGATGAAGGACTGGCACACAGTACGATCAAAGGTCTTTATGGCTTATTGAATCCCAGTTTTGAACTGGCAGTGGAAGATGGGATTATCCGTAAGAATCCGGTAACAGGAACACTTGGAGATTATGGGGCTCCGGCAAAAGAGAAGGAAGCACTGACACTGGAACAGCAGGAAAAACTTCTGAAGTTTGTTGAACAGAGTAATGTGTATAAGCCTCATCTTCCAATGATGCAGGTTATGTTTGGGGCTTGCTTGAGAGTGAGTGAAACCATCGGCTTAACCTGGTCAGATGTGGATATGAAGAACCGGGAGATCCATGTAGGTGGACAGCTTGTGTATTATGAAGGTGATGACGGATATTGTTTCCATGATTCAGAAACCAAAACGGATGCGGGAATCAGAGATATTCCTATGACACAGATGGTATATGATGCGTTCCGTAAACAGAGAGAGCTGAACCTGATGCTTGGTTTGCAGAGCAATGTGGAGATCGGTGGACGCAGTGGATTCATTTTCAATACAAAGCATGGACGTCCGATCATGCCGGCGGGAGTGAACAGCTTTCTGAAAAATATTGTCAATGCCTATAATAAAAAAGAAAGCAAACTGGCAGAAGAAGAGAAGCGAGAGCCGGAGCTGATGCCTCCTATTTCATCGCATACCCTTCGTCATACGGGATGTACTAGACTGGGTGAGAATAATGTCAATCCCAAAGTTATGCAGTATGTGATGGGCCATTCAGATGCACAGATCACAATGAATGTCTATAATCATATTTCAGATAAGTCTCATGTGGAGAATGAGATGTCTAAAATGAACCTGCCAGAAACTGTACCTGCTGTGGTATAAACCATAAGTTGTTGTCGTAAAATGTGGTAAGAAAATCAGACGAATATATTTTTCCAAGAATTTGTCGTAAAAATGTGGTCAAATCAAGAAAATCGAGTGCGAAAGCAAGTGAAAAATCCCTGTGAAGCCCATAAAATCAAGGCTTCACAAAATCTTTACAAAAAAATTAGCACTCAACACTTGACAGTGCTAACATACAGGTGCTATATAATAACTAGAACAAAGGGAGAGAGAAAGATAAGAAAAAAAGAATCTTCATCCTCCGAAATGTTCTGACAACAACTGCGAAAGCAGTTTATATAAAAACTGTGAGGTTTCCTCACAGGGGCAACAAAGTTTGTTAGCATTGAAAGACTAACTATTAAAAGTCAAGCCTTAAAATGATATTTTTTGAATAAAGTACAGAAATGTATTTTAGATATATTTGGAACTCAGTTAGAGTTCATTGAACCTTGAAAACTGCATGACAAAAAGAGCATCGTGACAGGTGCTCAAAAAAGAGTATTGAATTAGAAAGATTTAAGCTGCTTTTATGTATTGCTGCTTTGTTTTTTCAAGATGATAAATCACTCGAACCAGTTTTTTTACAGCGTGTGATATGGCAACATTGTAATGCTTACCTTCCGCTCGTTTTTTAGCAAGATAGGCTGCAAATGTTGGATCCCAGTGGCAGACATACTTGGTGGCATTGTACAGGGCGTATCGCAGGTATCTGGAGCCACGTTTTTCCATATGTGCGTAGGCACCATCCAGTTGTCCGGATTGATATGTTGATGGCGAAAAGCCGGCATAAGCTAAGATTTTATCAGGAGAATCAAAACGATTGAAATCACCAATCTCGGCAATAATCATAGCGCCCATGCGATAGTTAATTCCGGGAATGCTAAGAATTGGAGAGTTGATTTCATCCATGATGATTTTGATCTCTTTTTCGATTTCATCAATCTCTGAATCAAGTTCCTGAATGAGTTTGATGGTGTGCTTTAATTCAAGAGATTTGGCTGGCATATTTGAGCCGATAGAAGCTCTTGCAGCATCTCTGAAAGTAATAGCAGTATCTTTACCATATCGACCTTTGGAAGCTTCGGAAAGAAGATTTGTAAGTCTGGTAAGGTGTGCGGTGGCTATATGTTTAGCGCCGGGAAATTCAGAAAGCAATGCATAAACAGATGTTATATGGAGAGTTGGCACAAGTTTTTCTAATTCGGGAAATAAGATACAGACAAGTCTTGAAACGGAGGTTTTCAGCTTGGCACGTTCTTTCACTTTGTCAAAACGATAACGAGTTAATGACTTTAGCTCCTCGTTGTGGTAAGATATGTCTGAGTAGGACTTTAAGTTCACATCAGACATGAGCATGGAAG
>OGXA01001073.1_pt1 | contig 23317 bp, 20 predicted proteins | sample 1576171 | NCBI WGS metagenome assembly OGXA01 (sample SAMEA3541587, study PRJEB24748) | human gut metagenome | biome: human gut; feature: human-associated habitat; material: faeces | place: China | collected 2012 | reverse complement strand
AGCAAAGATGATGACGCGTTCCGGCGTCTCCTCTGCAAAGGACTTTGACCTGGATTACAGCGGCGGTCTTCCCACCGCGGCGCAGGCCGCCAGCAGCATCGCGCGTCAGGCCCGCTCCGGCGGGTGCATCGCCTATCTCGGCGCTGACACCGCCGTGCAGGCAGATTGGAGCACGCTGCTCTCTCGCCTCCGCTCGTCCTCGCGTCTCATCACGGCGCTCAACGAGCTCGCGGTCACAAAGGACGCGTGACGGTTTTACAAATTGTTCAGGAAACGCGCACAGTTTTGCGTATAATAAACAATAACACAGAAGAAAGACACACGCTTGTGTGAAGGAGGAAACCAGCATGGCACGCAATATTCTTGTCGTGGAGGACGACAATAATATTTCCAACCTCATTAAGATGTATCTCGACAAAGAGGGCTTTGACGTCCGCATCGCCGCCGACGGCGGCAAGGCCGTGGAGGAATTCAAGGAAAAAGAACCCGACCTCGTGCTGCTCGACGTGATGCTCCCCGTGCTCGACGGCTGGGGCGTATGCGCCAAGATCCGCGAGACGTCTAAGTGCCCGATCATCATGCTCACCGCCAAGGGCGAGGTCAACGACCGCATCCACGGCCTTGAGATGGGCGCGGACGACTATGTTGTCAAGCCCTTTGAAATGAAGGAGCTGCTTGCGCGCATCAACGCCGTGCTGCGCCGCAGCGAGATCCCCGAGGACACGCACAAGCGCCTCACGTTCGACAAGCTCATCATCGACCTCGACTCCTACGAGCTCATCGTCGACGGCAAGAAGATCGACACGCCGCCCAAAGAGCTGGAGCTTCTCTACCACCTTGCCGCCACGCCGAACCGCGTCTACACGCGCAACCAGCTGCTTGACGAGGTGTGGGGCTTCGACTACTTCGGCGATTCGCGCACGGTGGACGTACACGTCAAGAGGCTCCGCGAAAAGGTCGAAAACGTCAGCGACCAGTGGGCGCTCAAGACCGTCTGGGGCGTCGGGTATAAATTCGAAGTGAAGTAATTCAGTATGCCGGAAGAAAACAAAGAGAAAACACAGAAAAAGCGCTGGACGCTCAAAAAGGTCAAGACCCGCTGCCGCACGATCTACTGGCAGAATTTCCTGCTTACGGCAAGCGTCGTCATGCTGACGCTGGCGCTGCTCGGCAGCGCGTTCTTCGCGCTGACGTATTCCTACGCCATCGATGAGCGCAGCGAGCAGATGCAGAGCAAGGCGACGGTCGTGTCGCACATGGTGTCGTCCTACATGGAAAACGGCTCGCTCACAGGGCTGCGTGAGCTGGCAGACTTTGCTTCGAACGTGACGGATGCAGAATTTCTCATCTGCAACTCGGACGGCAACCTGCTGCTGACGACCGATACAACTCTCGTCAACCGCGTGCTGACCGTGCCGCAGGACGTGGCTGAGGGCGCGATGAGCGATGACACCTACGCCGTGCGCACCACGCTCGGCGACATCTATGAGGACACGCACTTCGTCGTCGGCGTGCCGATCGTGAGCGAGGGCGCAACCGTCGGCTTTGTGCTGGCGGTGACCGGCGCACGGGCGCTGACGACGATGTGGCGCACGTTCATCGGATTGTTTTTCATGACGGCGGTGACGGTGCTGCTGCTCTCGTTCGTCGTGAGCGCGTGGGTCAGCATGCGCCAGTCGCGCCCCATCCACGAGATGGCGGAGGCGACACGCCGCTTCGCCGAGGGCAATTTCGACGTGCGCATGCACAACTACGAGGGTGTGACGGAGATCTCCGAGCTCGCCGAGTCGTTCAACAACATGGCGGACTCCTTACAGGAGACCGAACGCCAGCGCCGCGAGTTCATCGCGAACGTCTCCCATGAGTTAAAGACCCCGATGACGACCATCGCAGGCTACACCGACGGCATCTTAGACGGCACGATCCCGCCCGAGCAGGAACAGCAGTATCTGCGCATCATCTCGGATGAGGCGCGGCGGCTTTCCCGTCTCGTGCGCCGCATGCTCGAGGTCTCGCAGCTCCAGTCGCGCGACCTGGCGCGCACGAAGGCGCCGTTCGACGTGTGCGAGAGCATGCGCCGCGTGCTCATTTCGATGGAGAAGAAGATCACCGACCGCGGGCTCGATGTCGACGCCGACATTCCCGACAGCGGTATCATGGTGCTCGGCGACAACGATCTCATCACGCAGGTCATCTACAACCTGCTCGAAAATGCGGCAAAATTCGCCCGCAAGGGCTCTGCGCTCTACCTCGGCGTGACGACGCTCAACGGCAAGGCGCTGATCTCGGTTCGCAACGAGGGCGGCACCATCCCCGCCGAGGAGATCCCGCTGCTGTTCGAGCGCTTCCACAAGAGCGACAAATCCCGCTCCGAGGATAAGGACGGCGTGGGTCTTGGGCTCTACGTGGTCAAAACCATTCTGGACCAGCACAAGGAGCACATCGCCGTCACAAGCGAAAACGGCCTGACGACGTTCACCTTCAGCGTGACGCTCGCCGGCGGGCAGACCGCGCAGTAAGTCTCAACAGGAGAAACACGCTATGGATCACGAGAATCAGGAGTTATCCCCGACGGTCAGCCAGAGCGGCGAGCCGCAGGAGGTCGTGCTGCGCTATGAAGCGCCCGTCACGCCCATCGTGGAGCGCTACGTGCAGCCGACACCGCTGCCCGGACAGCCGAAGAAGCATACATCACCGCGCAAAAAGCGGAAAGGGCTTAAGATCTTCCTTTTCTGCATGCTCGGGCTGCTCATCGTCAGCGGCGTCGTCACGGCGCTGTGGCTCGGCGGCGCGTTCGACGATCACCGTTCCTATCACGACGATGATTTTGAGCAGCGCCATGACGAGGATTATTACGACAACAGCGAGCATGGCGAAACGACCATCAAGCGCCTGCCCAACACCGATCAGGTCAAGCTCCGCTACAACGAAAGCCACGGCGAGGCGCTGACGATCCAGGAGATCTACCAGAAAGTCAATCCCTCCACCGTCACAGTGCTCACCGGCAACCGCGACGGCAGCGCCATGGTCGGCACTGGCGTCATCTTCACCGAGGATGGCTATATCCTCACGAACGCCCACGTCATCGCGGGCGGCTCGGAGTGCTACGTCGTGCTCGACACGGGTGAGGATTACCGTGCGTGCCTTTTGGGGCTCGACGAAGAAAAGGACCTCGCCGTCATCAAGATCGCGGCCAGCGGCCTTCCCGCCGCGGAATTCGGCGACTCTGACGCGCTGACGGTCGGCGATCCGGTGTTCGCCATCGGCAACCCGCTCGGCGTGGAGCTGCGCGGCACGCTGACCGACGGCATCGTCTCCGCCATCAACCGCGACGTGTACGTCGGCGGCGTGACGATGACGCTCATTCAGACGAATGCCGCGCTCAACAACGGCAACTCCGGCGGCCCGCTCATCAACGTGTACGGACAGGTCGTCGGTATCAACACGATGAAGATGGGCTCGTCCTCTACCACGAGCGTGGAGGGCCTCGGCTTTGCCATTCCCATCGCCTCGACCGCCTATATGATCAATGACCTGATCGCCTACGGCGAGGTGCACGGCGAGGTGATGATCGGCATTTCGGTGCAGCCCGTTCCCGTCACAGCAGAGAATGGCGAGAGCGCGCTTCTCGTCATGGAGGTCACGCCCGGCGGCCCCGGTGAGGAGGCCGGCATCCAAAAGGGTGACCTTATCGTAGCGGCCGACGGCGAAGCGTTGACAAAGTCCACCGACCTTCTGCGTGTCCGCCGCCGCCATGAAGCAGGCGAAACGCTCAAGCTCTTAGTCGAGCGCGACGGCAAGCGCTTCACCGCAGACGTTGTTTTACGCGAAATCGACACATGAGGAATCACCTATGAAGAAAAAGCAATTTGCGCTCGGCTCGCTGCTCCTCGGCGCCGTCTCCTGGCTGTGCCTGCGGGGATTGCAGCACATTGAGCGCCGCATGAAAAAGAAACAGGAAAAGTAAAAAAGCAACGATCCCCGTCCGGCGGAAGGTTCCGCCGGACGGGGATCGTTTTGTACTCTTTGGCATTATCTTTTTTGTGCTTGCGGCGCTGGTCCTGCTCATGTCATTGTATGCGGCCCATTGCGTCGTCGCTGGCGGAATGGAAATCGGCAGCATTGAATCCGTAGGCGGTAAAACGCTGGAAGAAGGTTACTATCAGGAGCTTGCCACCGTCTATGCAGGTTATGCGGCCATGATCCGCGCGACCGGCATCTTTTTCTCTTCGATCCTCGCCTACATCGGGCTTAAAAATTGAGGCTCGCCATGAAAGAATGCAAAAAATGCTCCAAGCAATACGATGACAGCTTTGTTTTCTGTCCCGACTGCGGTGAAAGGCTATCTCCCTCCGCGCCAAAAATTTCTAAGCGAAACGCCCTGCTCATCGTTTGTATCGCCGCTGCTTTGCTGATCGTCGGCGGCTCGGTACACGAGCTCTCGCAGGTCAAAAGCCAAAAGGACGCCATCGAGCAGAGCAAATACGATCGTGCGCTTCAAGAATATCTGAGTACCCCTACGACCGGCGACTTGACCATTTTGTCCGACTGGACAACGCGGACGAGCCGAAACTATCTCTATATCGAAGGGACCGTGAAAAACACCAGCTCCAAAGATGTCCGCTACTATGAGATCGGCTCAAATTTTTGGACCGCAGCGGAAATGTCGTCGACACCGACTGGACAAACGGCACGGACCTGGACGCCGGTGATTCCCAGCGATTTGAGAGCATCCGCGCAAAAAATCTCGGTGGCTTTACCTGCACCGTTGAAAAGGGTGGTGCGGCTACAATTTCATTCTCAGAACGCTCCATTTCTGATTGATCCTTCTACTTAACTTACAGTCCCGAGAAAACAAAAGCTGTGGATGATGGCGAAAAGCTTGCCGGCTATTGTTATGATGTAAAAGCTTCGGATGATCCTGACGCCTCGGCTTTTGGATATGCTTTTGTCAGTGACGATACTTTCTCTGTCGTCACTCTTTCCGACCCTGAGCTGTCATTTGCGTTCACTGCAAGTGATAAGTCATAAACCTCTTATTAAAAGAGCCACGGAGTATCTCTCCGTGGCTCTTTACGTCTTTCGCTTTTCACACCCTATAGATCTTCCGTTGTAAACGGATGCGGTCCGCGATCATGGCGATAAACTCGCTGTTGGTCGGCTTTCCTTTCGTGTTGGATACCGTGTAGCCAAAATAGCGCTGGAGCGTCTCAAGGTCGCCGCGGTCCCACGCGACCTCGATCGCATGGCGCACCGCGCGCTCAACGCGCGAGGGCGTGGTGCTGTAGCGGCGCGCGACCTCGGGATAGAGCACCTTTGTCACGGCGTTGATGACATCCATGTCCTGCACGGCGATGACGATGGCCTCGCGCACGTACTGATAGCCCTTGATGTGCGCGGGCACGCCGACCTCGTGGATCACTGCCGTGACCTCGCGCTCAAGCGCCTGCGACTCGTCCTCGCTCTCCTCACCCTCGTTGACCGCGCGGCGCATCTGGTCTAAAAGCGAGGTCAGCTCGCAGGGCTTGGGCATGAAGAACGATACGCCGCGGTTCATCGCCTGCGACACGATCTGATCGCGATAAAGAGCCGAGACGACAACTGTCTTCATCTGCACCTTGTCCTTCGCCGCCTGCTCGAGCACGCCAAAGCCGTCAAGTCCCGGCAGCAAAAGATCCATCACAAGAAGCTGCGGCTTTCGCTCCGCTATATCCTGCGCCGCAGCCAGTCCGTCGGCTGCGCATCCCACTACGTCGAACTCACCCGTTGCTTCCAATGCCTGTTTCAGTGCTGTGCGGAACTCCTCGTTTGCGTCCGCTAATACGACCGTGATCCTCTTGTCCATGTCATCCCGTCCTTTTCACACAAGTTTTCGCCGACCCAGCCGGCCAGCTTCAGCAGCAAAATGTGACGTCTTCGTTCTGCCATGGCTTTAAGCTAACATATTTGGACAGCGTTTTCAAGCGAGTTATGTCGAATCTGACCATCTTTTTCTAACTTTTTGCATGAAAATTTGGTTGTTTTTACGCTATCTTAACACAATCTTTCTACTATATGGGTAGGTTATTCACTCGAAAGTCCCGCCGCAGAGAGCATATTTTCGATAAAAATACCATAACCTCTTGACGGATCATCCAGCAGGACGTGCGTGACCGCGCCAATGATCTTGCCATCCTGCAAAATCGCGCTGCCGCTCATTCCCTGCACCACGCCGCCGGTCTGCGCAAGAAGCTCCTCGTCCGTCACGCGCAGCAGCAGATTTCGCGTGCTGCCGGAAGGCGAATAGATTTTTTCGATCTCAATATCATACTCGCGCGTTTCATTGCCGGAAACGGTGGCCAGGATCGCCGCCCTGCCGGTCTTGATCTCATCCTTTTTTGCGATCGGCAGCGCCGCACCGGTGATCTTTGCCGCGTCCTCTGCCGAGAGCTTGCCGAAAATGCCGCATTCGGTGTTGGCGTAAAGCGTGCCGCTGTCGCGCGTCAGGTCAAAGTCGCCCTTGAGCTCGCCGGGCGAGGCGCGCTCGCCTTTTTTCACCGCCTTGACCGAGGCGTCCATGATGCTGCCGTGGTCGAGCGGCAGGAGCTGCCCCGTGTCCACATCCGTGACCCCGTGGCCCAGCGCGCCGAACGTGCCGCTCTGCGGATCAAAGAAGGTCATCGTGCCGATACCCGCCATACTGTCGCGCACCCAGGCGCCGAGGCGGTACTCGCCGTCCTCATCCTTCTCCGGCTCTGCGCTCAGTTCGATCGTGCGGCTGCCGCGCTTGACGGTCAGCGCCGCGGCGTCCTCGCCGTTTTCTGCCAGAAGCTGACGGAATTCCTCAATGGTATCCAGACTCTGCCCGCAGATGGCGGTGATGACGTCGCCCTCCTTGAGTCCGCAGTCCTTCGCCGGACTTTCCCCATCGGAAAAGCCGACGACGAGCACGCCATCGGAAAAGAGCTTGACGCCGACGGTCTGTCCGACGGGGATCAGCTCGCTGACCGTCCGGTCCGCCGCCTGCGCAGACGGCATTGTGATCGCGGCGGCGGCAAAAAATCCCAGCAGGATCGCCGCCGCTCGCTTTTTTGTGCGATGCGTTCCATCCATTCTCTCACCCCTTTAAAAAATACAGGCGGACGGCGCGCCCTGTGCGCGCAGCGTGCAGCCGTCCGCCCAACGCCGGAAATTTTTTCTTTCTCATTTCTTTTTCTCTGTCCGGCGCATTTACTTTCTGCGCTTCGGGCAAAATTAAAAGGTGCAAAATTTTGATGCGCTGGCATCGCTTTTTGAAATGGCGCTGTAAATGCGGACAAAGAAATTCCGCAGACCAAAGTCTGCGGAATTTTGGGAATTGTTTCCATTTAACGCTCGCGGTTGAAAATTTTGAAGATGTCGTCGAACGGATCGGGCTCATCTTCGTGCTTAGCCTCTTCCTCGGCCTTTTCCTTGTCGAAGTCGAGCGGCGCAAGACCGGCAGCAGCGCTCTCACCGCTCTGCTCGGCAGGCTTCTTATCCTTGTTGAAGTCCAGCGCGCCGGGCGCCTTGTCAAAGCCCGTGGCGATGACGGTGACGCGGATCTCGTCGTCGAGCGTCTCGTCGAACGTCGCGCCGAAGATCGTGAGCGCGTCGGGATGCACAGCCTCCTGCACGAGGGACGCTGCCTGCTCGACCTCGTCGAGGCCGATGTCCATCGAGCCCGTGACGTTGATGAGCACTCCGTGCGCACCGTTGATGGAGGTCTCCAGCAGCGGGGACGAAATGGCCATGCGCGCGGCCTCCTCGGCCTTGTTCTTGCCGGCGGCGCGGCCGACGCCCATGTGGGCAAGGCCCGCGTCCTTCATAATGGCGGTCACGTCGGCAAAATCGAGGTTGATGAAGCCCGTGTCGCGGATCAGGTCGGAGATGCTCTGCACCGCCTGACGCAGCACGTCGTCCGCGATCTCGAACGCGTTGGCAAAGGTGATCTTCTGGTCGGTCGCGTGCTTGAGGCGCTCGTTCGGGATGATGACGAGCGAGTCGACCTTGGTCTTGAGCTCTTCGATGCCCGCTTCCGCCTGCGTCATGCGGCGGCGGCCTTCAAAACCGAAGGGCTTCGTCACAACGCCGACGGTCAGGATGCCCGCCTCACGCGCGATCTCGGCAACAATGGGCGCGCCGCCCGTGCCGGTGCCGCCGCCCATGCCGGCGGTGATGAAGACCATATCGGTGTCCTCGAGCGCCTTGGCGATCTGGTTGCGGCTCTCCTCGGCGCTCTTGCGGCCGACCTCGGGGTCGGAGCCCGCGCCCTGACCGTGCGTCAGCTTTTCGCCGATCTGAATTTTATAAGTGGCGGCAGACACGTTGAGCGCCTGCTTATCTGTGTTCACCGCGACAAAGTCGACGCCGCGCGCACCGGTGCGCACCATGCGGTTGACCACATTGTTGCCGCCGCCGCCAACGCCGATGACCTTGATCTTAACTACGTTTTCAGGACCGGTCTCCAATCCGAATGCCATGTCGGTTCCTCCTGCAATCTGTTGTATGGGCAAGGCACTTGCCGCTGCAAGCGCCACAATATCAGGTATTTGCTATCTTAATTATTGTATTACGGTTTTCCCGCGGGGTCAATAGCAATCGGCCATTTCGGGAAACTTTTTTACGTCAACTTCCGCCTTTATTCCGGGATGAAGTCAGCCCTGCCGTCGTTCATCAGGTTGATCGTGCCGGTCTGATTGGCTTCAAGCTGCTCCACCACCGTGCGCACATTCCCGAGCTTGTAGGCGATGTCCGCATCCCAGGGCATTTTGACCGTAAAGCGGTCCAAATAGGTAAAGGTGATGGCCGTGCCGTCGCTCAGGTCGATCTCGCCGATCATGGAGAGAAGCTGCTTATCCTCCGCCGTGCGCAGCAGCGTGAGCAGGCGCTCGAATTTATACGAATCCTCGTCCGCAAACGCCGCCATCGCGCCGACCGCGGGCTCGACGAGCGTGCAGCCGGTCACGCGCGCGCAGCCCTCGGGGATCTGCGCCGCGCGCTCCAGAATTTTGCCTTCGTCGCTCATGAGCCATGTGCCGTTTTCGCCCGTCAGCGCAGCGGAGGCCGTGCACTCCGTCACGGTCAGGATGAGCGCGTCGGGGTATTTGCGGTTGATGACAACGGTCTCCACATACGGAAGCGTGTCGAAAATGGATTGTTTGACCTTATATTTGTTCAGCAGCACAAGGTTCTGCTCCTTCTGCACGCCCGCAGCCTCGATGATCTGCTCCTCGGTATAGCGCTCGTTGCCCTCCACCACGATCATATCGATGCGGAAGAACATCGTCAGCGCGCCGAGAAATGCGGCGATCACGACCGCGAGGCACAAAAGTCTCAGCGGGAAAGAGGCTCTTCCCCGCCTGCGCCGTCTGTTTCTTCGCTTTGACGCCATAGTTTTCCTGCCTTTTTTCTTCGGTTGCTTATGTACCCGTCTCCCGCCGCACATGCGCGCCCAGCACGCCAAGGTCGCGCTCGATGCTCTCATAGCCGCGGTCGATGTGCTCGATGCGCGAAATGCGCGTGAGCCCGTCGGCCTGCAATCCCGCGATGACGAGCGCCGCCCCCGCACGAAGGTCGGTGCACTTGACGCGCGCACCGTGCAGGTGCTCGCGTCCCGTGACGACGGCCACGCGTCCCGCGACGCGCACCTCCGCGCCCATGCGCGCCAGCTCGTCGACATGGCGGTAACGGTTTTCAAAAATATTCTCTACAAAAACGGTGCTGCCCGCGCTTTTCAAAAGCGCCGCCATCAGCACCGGCTGCGCGTCCGTCGGAAATCCCGGATAGGGCGCCGTGCGCACAGGGCGGATGGATCTGAGACTGCCATCACTTTGGAGGAAAACATCGTCCTCCCCGCTTTTGACCGTGCAGCCCGCCTCGCTCAGCGCGCCGGACACAGTCGAAAGCGGCCGTGGGTCGACGCCGCGAAGGCGCACCTCTCCCCCGCAGCAGGCCGCAGCACAGAGATACGTCGCGCCCACGATGCGGTCGGCGATGATGCGGTATTTCCCGCCGTGCAGCGCGCGCTTTCCCTCGACTGTGATGATCGAGCCGCCCGCGCCGCGGACGTTGCCGCCCATCGCGTTGATAAAGTTCTGTAAATCGACGATCTCCGGCTCGCGCGCGGCGTTGTAGATCGTCGTCACGCCGTCTGCGCCGCAGGCGCAGAGGAGCGCGTTTTCCGTCGCGCCCACGCTCGGCATGGGTAAGTACACATCGCTCCCGAGAAGCGTTCCGCCGCGGCACTTGAGCTCGCCGCCCATCTCCCTGATCTCTGCCCCCAAGGCGCTCAGGGCGCTTAAGTGCAGGTCAATGGGACGCGGCCCCAGCTCGCAGCCGCCGGGATAACAGATCGTCGCTTCCTTGCAGCGCGCCAGAATCGCGCCGAGAAAGATGACCGACGAGCGCATCTCTCGCATCAGTGCGTCGGGCACGACCGCGCGGTCCATGCGCGCTGTGTCGACCACGAGCGCACTGTCCTCCCAGTGCGTGCAGCAGCCCAAGTGCCGCAGAATGGCAACGGACGCATCCACGTCCCGCAGCTTCGGACAATTTTCGATCACGCAGGTGTCCGCGCACAAAAGCGTCGCCGCCAAAATCGGCAGCACACTGTTTTTTGAGCCTTGTATCGTGAGTTCTCCGTACAGGCGCTCCCCGCCCTCTACCAACAGCTCACACATCATATTCCCTCCCGCAAGCACATTACTTTTCCATCGTATGGCTTTTGCGGAAAATGGGTGACTGCCGGTTTTCACAGGGCAATAGTTGGGCATTTTCAGTATAGCTATTTTGCCGCAGCGCGTCAACTTCTTTTTGCCTTGCTTTCCCGCCCGCTTTGTGGCAAAATGAGACTACTGGCATTTCTCCCCGAAAGGAGTTTTTCGATGAAAAAACCGCTGAAAATTGCGCTCTATGTTCTGTTGGCGCTTGTTTTGATCGTGCTGGCTTACGTCATCTATGTCTTTGCCGCGTACTACCGCGTGGAGGACTGGCAGACGCTCAGCGTGGTGCACTGCGACGCCGCCTCTGCCGCACCGATGGAGGGCGCGCCGCAGACCGGCGTCACCTACCGCGTTTCGTCGGCCAACGTGGGCTTCGGCGCGTACAGCGACGATTACAGCTTCTTCATGGACGGCGGCAAGGAGAGCCGCGCCCGCAGCAGGCAGGCCGTTGCTGAGAATATGCGCGGCGAGGTCTCGCTCGTCAAAGACCTTTCGCCCGACTTCGCCCTCTTTCAGGAGGTCGACATCGACGGCACGCGCAGCTGGCACATCGCAGAGGACGCTTATCTCAGTGATGTGATGGAAAACAGCGAATTCAACGAGGTCTTCGCGCAGAATTATGACAGTCCCTACCTCTTCTATCCTCTTATTAACCCCCACGGCGCAAACCAGTCCGGTATCCTGACGCTCTCGCGCCATCCGATCTCGTCCGCCGTGCGCCGCTCGCTGCCGATCGAGACGGGCATCATGAAGCTTGTCGACCTCGATCGCTGCTACTCCGTCAGCCGCGTCCCGATGGAGAACGGCAGGGAGCTGGTGCTCTATAACCTGCATCTTTCGGCCTACACGTCCGACGGCACCATCGCGACCGAGCAGCTTGAAATGCTCTGCGCCGATATGCTGGCGGAATATGAAAACGGCAACTACTGCGTCGCGGGCGGCGACTTCAACAAGGACCTGCTCGGCAATTCTGCCGATATCTTCGGCGTCGCGGGCGGCGAGAACGACACCTGGGCGCAGCCCATCCCCGAGGGGACGATCCCCGGCGGGCTCTCCCTCGTCGTGCCGTTTGACGTCGACCATCCCGTCGCCACCTGCCGCACGGCCAACGAACCCTACAACGAGGAGACGACCTTCCGCGTGACGGTCGACGGCTTCCTCGTCTCCGACAACGTCGAAGCCGTCTCCGCCGATGTCGTCGACGCTGGGTATCGCTACTCCGACCACAATCCCATCTATATGGATTTCATTTTAAAGGCGGAATAAATCGCAAAAACACGCAAAAAGGAAGCGAGCCTTGGCCGACTCCGCATAAGAAAACATGCGCCGTAAAAGGCAAATTTTGCACGGACTCCTTCGTTGCGCCGTCTTGCCATGCGTCAGCATGCCCGCACCGTCGCGCCTCAGCTCCGCACAAAATTTGCTCTTTTTCGGTGCAAAGCAGTTTTGCCAATGAATTTTTGAGATGAAATCAGCTGAAAAAATCTCCCCATACTGGCGTATGGGGAGATTTTTTCGGTTGTATTTCAGCCAAAAAGGCGCAGGCAAAACCGCATGTTTTCTTATGCGGAGTCGGCCTTGCTCGCTTCCTTTTGTTTTCACTTGAGCAGCGTCATCACTGTGTCGTAGATGCGCTTGGTCGCGTCGGGGATGCCGAGCGCCGCCATGTTTTGAGACATCGTCTCCATCCGCTGCGGATCGTTCAGGATGCCCGCCGCGGCGGCGAAGAGCTTCTTGCCGTCAAGGCCCTCTTCCGGCAGCACGAGCGCCGCGCCGTGGTCGCCGAGCAGCGCCGCGTTCTTCTCCTGATGGTGGTTCGTCACGTTGGGCGACGGCACCAGAATTGCCGGAACGCCGAGCGCCGTCAGCTCGCTGAGCGTGGACGCGCCCGCGCGGCAGATAACGAGGTCGGCGGCGCGCATGACAGTCGCCATGTCGTAGATGTACTCGCGCACGTCGAGCGCGGGATGCTCGGTGATCTCCAACCCGTCATCGTGCATCCACTGCTGCATCGGCTTCCAGCAGATCTCGCCGACGCCGTGGATATGGTAAAAGGGCTCCTTCGCGCTCTCAAGCGCCAGAAACTCCGCCATCGCGCGGTTCATCGCGTTCGACCCGAGGCTGCCCCAGAACGAGACGATGAGCTTGCGCCCGTCGTTCATGCCGAGTCTTTCCTTCGCCTGCTGCTTGCTGATCGTGAAGAAGTCGCCGCGCACAGGCGTACCGGTCACGACCACCTTTTCGGGGTGCTTGTAGTGCGCGCGGCAGTCCTCAAAGCCAACCATGATGCGGTCGCAGTGGGGCTCTAACTGCCGCGTCGTCAGGCCCGGCACAATGTTTGACTCGTGCACCGCCGTCGGGATGCCCGCCTTCGCGCCGTAGCGCACGAGCGGATAGCTCGCGTAGCCGCCGGTGCCGACGATTATATCGGGGTGAAAATCGTGTAAGATGGCGTTCGCCTCACGCTCGGCGTGGGCGAGATTTTTGAGCGAGACAAGGTTGTGCTTGATCTCCGCAGGCCTGAACGAGCGGTGGAACGATGAAATGTTCACCGTACGGAACGGATAGTCCGTGTGCGCGATCAAATCGCGCTCCAGTCCGCGCTCCGCGCCGACAAATAAGATCTGCGTGCCCGCGTCCTTTTCCCGCATATAGCCCGCGAGCGCGAGCGCGGGGTTGACATGCCCCGCCGTGCCGCCGCAGGTAAAGATGACCTTCATAGCCGTTTTCTCCTTCCCGCGTCAGCGCATCTGGCGCGAAACGCTCAGTACGATGCCGACCTCGGCCAGCTGCACGGCAAGCGCCGTGCCGCCGTAGCTGAAAAACGGCAGCGAAATACCCGTGTTCGGGATCAGATTCGTTACGACCGCGATGTTCAGGAATACCTGCAAGGCGATCTGCGTCGTCACGCCGACGGCAAGAAGGCTTCCGAAGCGGTCGCGCGCGTGCAGGGCGATCCAGTAGCCGCGGATGATGAGCAGCGCGAACATGACCATGATGATCGTCGCGCCGACAAGGCCGAGCTCCTCGCAGATGATGGCGAAAATAAAGTCGTTGTGCTCTTCGGGCAGGAACAGAAACTTCTGCCGGCTCTTGCCAAGGCCCAGTCCGAACAATCCGCCCGAACCGATGGAGAGCAAGCTCTGCCGGATCTGATAGCCCTTGTCTCGCATCCACTCCTCGTTGAACGGGTCGAGCCAGATGTCGATTCGACTCGAGTTATATGTGATAAGCCCCGTTGCAAAAGCGTAGATCACCAGCAGCACCAGCGCAAAGCCGAGACCGACCCAGTAGTTGCGGATACCGCCGACATACATCATCACAGCACCGATGCCGAGCAGCAGCACCATACCGGAAAAGTGCGGCTCCTTCGCCATCAGCGCCGCAATCACGCCGAGGATGGCAACATAGGGCACGATGCCGTAGCGCAGCGTGGCCATTTTGTCTTTCTTCTTCGAAATGCTGTCGGCAAAATAGAGGATGATGCCGACCTTGGTGATCTCAGACGGCTGGAACTGGATGGGTCCAAGACGGATCCAGCGCTGCGCGCCGTGCGTCAGTCGGCCCGTGCCGATGCCCGGGATCAGAACGAGCACCAGCAGGATGATGGAAAAGATCAGCAGCATCTTCGCCACCGCGCGATAGCGCTCGTAATTGATCTTGCCGACAATAAACATCGCCGTGATACCGAGGATCGCAAAAATGCCCTGACGGATGAGGTAGTGCGCAGGGTTACCCTCTTCATAGTAGGCCGAGGGGAAACTGGCGGAAAACAGCATGATCAGGCCCACGCCCACGAGCGTAAGCACCAGCAGAAGATACGGAAGGTCCAGCGGTCCGCGGCCCGCTTCGCGCGCCGCCGCCTCGATGGCCTTCGCCCGCTCGCGCTGCTCCTGCCGCAGCAAGCGTTCTTCCTTGGTCATGCAGTCTTCCCCCTTTCATACTGATTGCAAACTCGCGCTCTGCGCGAGTTTGCCTCCATTTTGCAACCAAGCGTCGCAGACTTTCGCGCCCGCAGGCGCGAAATATTTTTAATCATTTTTCGCCGCGACCGGTGCGTGGCGAAAAATACTTCTCGCAGAGTGAGTGTCGAGCCGCCAAGGGCGGCGAGGCACAGAGCGCCGCGCATCCCCTCTCATTTTTGAGAAACGGCTTGCCGTTTCTCAAAAATGAAATCTGTTGAGTACTCCGAACAGCGCCGCCAGACAGCACAGCGCACTCACGCTGGTAAACACGGCGACGAGCTTTCCTTCGCTCCAGCCGCAGAGCTCGAAGTGGTGGTGCAGCGGCGCCATCTTGAAAAGGCGCTTGCCGTGCGTCGCCTTGAAGTAGATGACCTGCAAAATGTCGGACAGCGTCTCGCAGATGTAGACAAAGCCGACAGGGATCAGCACGAGCGGCATATCGTAGGCAAAGGCCAGCGCCGCCACCGTGCCGCCGAGGAACAGCGAGCCTGTGTCACCCATGAAGACCTTGGCGGGGTGGAAATTATAGATGAGGAAGCCGAGAATTCCCCCGACGAGCGCCGCAGCATAAATGCCGAGCTGCTCATAGCCCTGCCACCAGATGGCGAGCACGGTGAAAAACAGGCCGACCGGCACCGTCACGCTGCCGGCCAAGCCGTCGATGCCGTCCGTGATGTTGACGGCGTTGACCGTGCCGACGATGACAAACGCCGCGAACACCATGTACACCCACCAGCTCATGACGATCTGCGTGTTGAAAAACGGCACGTAGAGGTTCGGCGTCAGCATACCCTCAAAGCGCATCAGGCAGAGGAACGCGACCGCCGCGGCGAGCTGGAGCAGGAACTTCTGGATGGCCGTAAGGCCGAGGTTCTGCTTGTGCTTCACCTTTTCAAAGTCGTCTAAAAAGCCGATGCCGCCGAAGATCAGCGCAAAAAAGAAGATGTAGAGGTGCTCAAAGTCCCCCGCCATCATGCCCTTCCAGCCGCAGATCAGGATAGAGACGAAGATGCCGAGGATGAACATTAAGCCGCCCATTGTCGGCGTGCCGGCCTTTCCGGCGTGCCAGGTGGGGCCGTCCTCGCGGATGCTCTGTCCGGCCTTGAGCTTCCTCAGCTCAGGGACCAGAAATTTTCCCGTGATCGCGGAGACCGCGAAGCTCAGTATGCAGGCAATGATGATCTTCATGTTCGTTTTCCTTCGCCGCGTCGGCGGCGTCCTTCCTTTGTACTTGCGCGAACCTCTCGCGCACGACCTCTCTCTCGTCGAGGTGGTATTTTATCGTTCCGATCTCCTGATAGGTCTCGTGCCCCTTGCCGCAGAGGACGACGACGTCGCGTGCTTTCGCCTCGCGCAGAGCAAAGCCGATGGCCTCGCGCCGGTTCTCGATGACGGCGAACGGCGTTCTGCTCTCCAAAATGGCGGGGAGCACATCACGCAGGATGGTGTAAGGGTCTTCGGTGCGGGGATTGTCGCTCGTGAGGACAACGAAGTCCGAGAGCGCCGCGGCGATGCGGCCCATGCGGGGTCGCTTTGTCCTGTCGCGGTCTCCCCCGCAGCCAAAGAGCGCGATGACGCGCCCGTCGGCAAAGCCGCAGACCGTAGAGAGAATATTTTTGAGCCCGTCGGGCGTGTGCGCATAGTCAATGATGACGGTGAACGGTGCATCAAGCGGTACGACCTCGCACCGCCCCTTAACGCCGACACATTCCGTCAGCGCTTTTGCCGCGTCGGAAAGCGGCACGCCGAGCGCCTGCACGGCGCAGAGCGCCGCGAGCGCGTTATAGAGCGAAAAGCCGCCGGGGATGCCGATTTTCGTCTCCTCGTGGTCAAAGTCGGTGCAGGCGGTAAAGCGCACGCAGTCGTTTTCGTAGCGGGCACGCCAGCCGACAAGGTCATTCGTCATGCCCTGCCCGAATGTAATCCGCTCGCTCGTAAAGCGGGCGAGCAAGCGCTCCGTCCACGCATCGTCACCGTTAACGCAGGCGATGTCACACTGGTCGAAAAGCCTCGACTTCGCGTCGCAGTAGGCCTCCATCGTGCCGTGGTAGTCAAGATGATCCTGCGTCAGGTTCGTGAAAACACCGACGCGGAATCGGATTCCTTCTACCCTGCTCTGCATCAGCGCGTGGGACGAGACCTCCATCACGGCATAGGTGCAGCCCGCATCGACCATCTGGGCGAGCAGGCGCTGCACGGTCAGCGCGTCGGGCGTTGTGCGGTCGGTCGGGATGGTCTTGTCACTGATCAAATTCTGATTCGTGCCGATCAGGCCGACCTTTGCGCCCTTCGTGCGCTCCAAAAGCTGTTTGATAAGATACGTCGTGGTCGTTTTGCCGTTTGTGCCGGTCACGCCGACCACGGTGAGTTTTCCCGCCGGAGTACCATACCATACCGCTGCGCAAAGCGCAAGCGCTTTGTGCGCATCCGGCACTAAGATATAGGGAATTTCCGTCTCCGGCGGATGCTCGCACACGGCGCAGGCCGCGCCGCGCGCTTTGGCTTCGGCGATAAACTCGCCGCCGTCCTCCTTCTCCCCCGGCAGGGCAAAGAAGAGGAATCCCTCTTCTGCCTTGCGGGAATCGAGCGCAAGGCCTCTGACTATCAGGTCAGGCGGCGCATGCACCGTTTTGTCTTCTAATGCGGAAATAAGCTCAGATAACTGCGTTTGAAAAATTCCTTTCGGAATTGGGTCTTGCTGTCTTTAGTCGCGCACCGAGCTGTCGCTGAACTGGACGCGCACGACCGTACCGGCCTCGACCTCCGTGCCCGCGGCGATGCTCTGCGAGATGGCGCGCACCGTGGACGAGCTTGCGTTCGTCGCGCCGGAAACGCCCATGATGAGCCCCGCGTTCACGATCTTCTGGTTCGCGGTCGCGGCGCTGTCGCCCACGACGTTCGGGACGATGCACTTGTCAGTCGACTTCTCCGCGCCGAGGTAGAGGATGATCTCCGCGCTGTTCGGTACGATCGCGCCGCCTGCGGGCGTCTGGTCGGTAACGGTATCGCCGCTGCCGACGGTGCGGAAGCTGAAGCCGTTCGCGCTCAGGCGCTCGGCCGCCGCGTCCTTGCTGAGGCCGACGACGTTCGGCACAGTCTTATCCGCGCCGACGAGCTCTTCAGCGGTGTAGCTCGGCTCAATGCCGAGATACGGCAGGATCTCGCCCATGACGGAACTCGCCACGGGGGCGACCATGTTACCGCCGGAAACGTAGGTACCGGTCCACTTGCTCGGCTCGTCGAGCGTCAGGAGCATCATCACCTGCGGGTCATCCGCGGGGGCGAAGCACACGAACGAGACGATGACGCCGCCGCCGACCTTATCGGCCGTGCCGGTCTTGCCGCCGATGCGGTAGCCCGCGACCTGACCGTTCTTGCCCGTGCCGCTTGTGACCTCATACTCCATGATGTCGCGCACAAGCGCGGACGTCTCCTCGGAGACGACCTGACGGATGGGCGTGGAGTCGTGCTTGGAGACGACGTTGCCGTTCTGGTCGGTGATCTCTTTGACAAGATAGGGCGTATAGAGGTAGCCGCCGTTGACGCAGGCGCACTGCGCCGCCAGCAGTGCGATGGGCGTGACGTTGAAGTTCTGGCCGAAGGCGTAGCACGCCAGCGCCAGCGTCGAATATTTAATTTCGCTGTTGACGAAGCCGCTTGCCTCGCCCGTGGTGTCGACGCCGGTCTTCTCCGTCAGGCCAAAGTCCAGCATGTACTGGTAAAACTTGTCGTTGCCGATGCGAAGGCCGATGTTGATGAACGCGGGGTTGCAGGAGTTGGCGAACGCCTGCGTCAGGTTTTGCTGGCCGTGACCGGGCGCGCGCTTGGAGCAGTTGATGGTCTCGCCCTCGATCCTTACGCTGCCGCTGCAATAGAAGCCCGTGTTCAGGTCGACAACGTTTTCCTCAAGCGCCATCGCGAGCGTCAGTGTTTTGAACGTGGAGCCCGGCTCGTAGGTGTCGTTGATGGCCTTGCTGCGCCACTGCTTGTTGAGAAGGTCTCTCATGTTTTCGAGGACCTGCTCCTCCGTCATGCCGGAGGTCAGAAAGTCGTTGTAGACCGTGCCTGGGGAATTCAAGTCGTAGGTCGGCAGCGACGCCATCGCCAGCACCGCGCCGGTGTTGACGTCCATGACGATGCCCTCGGCGCCCTTGCCAGTGCCGAAGCGCGCCTCGAGCTCCTGCACACCTTTCTCAAGGTAATACTGGATGGTCGTATCGAGCGTCGTGTGCAGGTCGCAGCCGTTTTCCGCGTCGAAATACTGGTCGTACTGGTAGAGCACGGAGCGGCCGTCGCGGTCGCGCGCGGTGACGACCATACCGTTCTCGCCGGTCAGCTCGTCGTTGTACGCCGCCTCAAGTCCCATCGCACCGCCGAGGTCATTGGTAAAGCCGATGACCTGTGAGGCGAGTGTCCCCTTGGGATAGGTCCTCTTGCTCGTCGGACGAATGAAAACGCCCTTCAGGTCGTTTTCATTGATGAATTCCCGCACCTTGTCGGCAAGCTCGTCATCCGCTTTTTTCTTGAGCTCTTCGTACTGCGAGTTCGTTTTCTCCATCTTTTTGAGAATGTCAGCGGGGTCAAGGTCCAGAATTTCAGCAAGGCCGCCCGCGATCAGGTTTTGATCCTGATCGTTTTCGATGATCTCCTTCGGAGAGATGAAAATATCCTCCGCCGAGGCGGACATCGCGAGGATGGTGCCGTTTCGATCGTAGATCGTGCCGCGGCTCGCCTCCACCGTGGTGCGCAGCGTTTGCTGGCGCACAGCGACGGACTGGAGCTCGTCATGCTCGGTGATCTGCCAGTGATAGAGTTTGGTGAAGAGCAGCACAAACGTCAGCACGCCGAACACGCCCAGAAGCAGCAGCGTTCTTGTCTGAATGATGCGGTTTGCGCGGCGCGCGGATTCGGGCCGTCTTTTCTGGTTCTGGGGGCGTGGTGCCACAGTCGTTCATCCTCCTTAAAAATGGAAAAGGAGTAAGGAAGCTCCTTACTCCTTATGTATAGCTTCGCTCATTTGAAATATTCCACCACTGTGCATACGCCGCTGCCAAGCGACGTGAGCACCCGCGACAAAACGTTCTGGCTCTTCTGCTGATAGACGACCACGCTGTCGGGCTCCGACAGGTCGATGTAGTAGACCTGCGAGGCGCTGGGCTTAGCCATACCGGCCGCGGCCGCCGCCTCCTTGATGGTGGTGAGGTCAAAGGTTTTTTCGTAGCGCGTGAGCAGCGCGACATGCTCGTCCTCGAGCGCGGAGATCTCCTTCTGCACGGAGACGACCTGCGCGGAGATTTCCGTCAGCTGTGCGCGGCACATGATCATCAGCGCGACCATTGCGGCCAGCGCCATAAAGCCGCACAGCGTGCCGAGCGAGACCTTTTCGCGTTGACGGCGGACGGGCGCAGCCTTTTTCTGCACCTTCCGCTGCGGGGGACGCATGAATTCCTCGCGCTGACGCTCGTGCTCGCGCTCGTATTCACGCTCGCGGCGCAGCCTGCGCTGGCGCTCTTCGTAGGCGGGATCGTAAGCGAGATTGCCATTGACTCGTCCGCTGTAGCGGCGGTATTTCATGTTCTGCTCTCTGCGGCTGGCCATGGCGATCTCCTTTCTTTTGCGTATTTTCGGCTGTTGTCAGCACTTTTCCGCGACGCGCAGCTTGGCGCTGCGGGCACGGGGATTCTCTGCGAGTTCTTCTTCGCCCGAAACGATGGGCTTTCTTGTGATGAGCTTGACCTTTGGCTTTCGTCCGCACACGCACACCGGAAATTCCGGCGGGCAGATGCAGCCCTGTGCAAGCTCCTGTAATTTCTTCTTGACGATGCGGTCTTCGAGCGAGTGGAACGTGATGACCGCGAGCCGTCCGCCCGGTTTCAGATTTTTCTCCGCCGCGTCGAGCATCGGCGGAAGCTCGCCCAGCTCGTCGTTCACGGCAATGCGGATGGCCTGAAAGCTGCGCTTGGCAGGGTGCTGCTTTTCGCGCAGCGCGCTCGCGGGCATGGCCGAACGGATGATATCGGCGAGCTCAAGCGTCGTTTCGATGGGCTTTTGCTCGCGGTGCTGGCAAATTCTCTTCGCGATGGCGGGCGCATAGCGCTCCTCGCCGTATTCAAAGAGGATGCGGCGCAGCTCTTCATAAGAATAGGTATTCACGACCTCGCGCGCGGTCAGTGCGGCGGATTCGTCCATGCGCATATCGAGCGGCGCGTCCTGCTTGTAGGAAAACCCGCGCTGCGCTTCGTCGAGCTGCGGGGAGGAAACGCCGAGGTCAAACAGCATCCCGTCCACGCCGTGGACGCCCAGCTCGTGCAGCACAGCGTCGAGCGCGCTGAAATTGCTGTGGACGAGCGTGACCTTGTCCAGATAATCGCCGAGGCGGCGGCTTGCCGCTTCGATCGCGGTCTCGTCACGGTCAAGCGCAATGAGACGGCCCGTCGTCAGGCGGCGCACGATCTCGAGCGAATGTCCGGCGCGACCGAGCGTGCCGTCCACATAGATGCCGTCGGGCTTGATGGCGAGCGCGCCGAGGCACTCGTGCAGCAGTACCGGCTTATGGCCGTAGTTCTCTTCCATATCAGAATCCCAGCTCTTCCATCACGGCGGCCAGATTCTCGGGATTGAGCTCCTCGGCCTCGATCTCTGCCCACTTCTCCGCATTCCAGATCTCGGCGCGGTTCGAAACACCGATCACGACCACGTCTTTTTCAAGGTGGGCGTAGGCTCTGAGCTTCTGCGGCAGCACGATGCGCCCCTGCGCGTCGGGCTCGCACTTGGCGGCGTTGGCAAAGAGCGGGCGCATGGCCTTGGTCTTCGTGTAGGGCAGGCTTTCAAACTTTTCGGTGAAGCGCGCCCAGGAGGCGTCGGAATAGATGCTCAGGCAGGAGTCCATGCCCATGGTGACATAAAACGTGTCGCCGAGCTCCTCGCGCAGCTTCGCGGGGATAAAGAGCCGCCCCTTGGCATCGATCGTGTGCTGATACTGACCCGTCACGGCGGCTGACCCCCTTTTTCTGTGCATTTTCGCATACAGAGGGCACGAAAGCGCGGCCTTTTCTTCATTTTGGAAAAAGCCGTGCCGCGTCCGATCTGATGCTTATGTGGGAAAGTAAGCCATTTTCATGGTATGATACACCACTTTCCCCCACCCTTGTTTTGAGTATACGAGATTCACATAAAAAATGCAAGCAGAAATTTCCCTGAGATTTCAAGCCTTTTATCGCTTTTTCCTGCGAAAATTCGGCCAGTGCGCCGTATTTTTAAAACGCATGTTCTACTTTGGTTTTGGTTAAAAAAGGGCCGCCACAATATCTTGTGGCGGCCCTTTATGCTATGCCCAAATATAGATTATGTCTACCGATCATGTCGGTTTTTGTCACTTTTGACAAAATTTTATCCGTTCTGCGTCTGCTTTTCAGCTGACTGTGCCAGCTCCTCGCGGCGCTTCTGCATCTGCTCGGCAGAGGCGGCGCGGAAGCGCACGCGGGACTGCTTGACCTCCTCGAGCGCCATCTGGATGGCCTCCTCGGTGCGGCGCAGCGCATCCTCGGTGTACTCGTTGGCCACGCGGTACATTTCGCGCGAGCGGTCCTCGGCCTTTTTGACGATCTCGTGGCTCTTTTCGCGGGCGATACCGAGCACCTCGGTCTCGGAGACCTTGTTCTTCGCGTCCTGCTCGGCCTGCTGCATCATGCGCTCGACGTCGCGCTTGGCGGCCTTGACATAGTCCTCCTTTGCGCGGATGAGCTCCTGCGCGCGGGAAAGCTCCACCGGGAGCTGGGCGCGAATCTCGTCGAGCAGGTCGAGCGCCTCGTCGCGGTTCAGAATGCACTTGTCGCTCGTCAGCGGCGCGTTCTTCGCGCCGTCGATCATCTCGTAAAGCATATCCAAAAGATGCTGCACATCATTGTTCGCCATGGTCTTCTCTCCATCCTTTCACAAGCTCCGCCGCGCGCAGCGGCATATATTTTTCAAGGTCTTGTCCGTATTTGATCATTTCGCGCACCATCGTGGAGCTGATGTGCTGAAACTTCGGCTCCGCGACCAGCAGCACCGTTTCGAGCGCGCCGTCCGACACATCGCGATAGATGAGCGAAAGCTGCTGCTCGGCGTCAAAATCCACGCTGTTGCGCACGCCGCGCACGAGAAACTGCGCGTTTTTGCGCAGCGCGTAGTCGGTCAGAAGTCCGCCGCCGAGCTCAGCTTCCACATTGGGGAACTCCTCGACGCTCGCGCGCATGAGCGCGAGCTTCTGCTCGTCGGTGAACATCGGGTGCGTCTTCGTCCCGTTCGGCACGATGGACACATACACGCGGTCAAAGAGCTTCGATGCGCGCGCGATAATGTCCTGATGCCCGATCGTCACAGGGTCGAACGAGCCGGGAAACACTGCGATTCTCATGCCTCTTCCTCCACCGCGCGGTGATAGATGCTCACCTTGATCTTGCCGTAGCGGTACTCGCGATACAGTCCGTACGGCGCGGGAAGCTCGGGAAGCGTCTGGTTCTGCGGACTTTCCGCGACCATTATACCATGGGGTGATAAAATGTCAAACTGCGCGATCTTTTCCATCGCCTGCTCCAAAAGTCCGCTTTCGTACGGCGGATCGAGGAAGATGATGTCGAACCTCCCGCT